>OKSD01001272.1_pt1 | contig 25518 bp, 31 predicted proteins | sample 1601221 | NCBI WGS metagenome assembly OKSD01 (sample SAMEA3541550, study PRJEB24748) | human gut metagenome | biome: human gut; feature: human-associated habitat; material: faeces | place: China | collected 2012
ATTATATGTATAATTGTCTTTTGTGTATCAGCTGGTATGCTCATAAAGATACTGCTCGAGTATAAGAAAGGTTCTGATATTTATAAAGATGTCCAGTCAGAGGTTCTTGACGATAAAACTCCGGTAACCGTTGAGATGCCTGAGGGCGAAGTTGAGATTCCTTTCAAATATAATCATGAAGCTCTCCTTGCAATCAATCCTGACGCCCAGGGGTATATTTATGTACCATCTGTGAATTTACGTCTGCCGATTGTCCAGGGAACAGATAATGAAAAGTATCTTGAAACCACAATTGACGGTTCCATTAATAAAAACGGCTGTCCTTTCATCGACTATCGTATAAAAGGCGGCATTACAGCAAGTCATGTAATAATATATGGTCACACATTATACAGCGGAACTATGTTCTCTTCTCTGCATAAATACCGCAATTCCGGTTTTTATTCTACAGAAGGTAATGACAAGTTCTACATTTATACACAGGATAAGATTAAAGAGTATCAGATTTTCAGTGTGTATCTTACTGACCCGGTCAGCGACACATTTACATTTAATTTCCCTGATATTGCATCCATGAGACAATATGCAATGCAGCGTAAGGAACTGACCATGTATGAAACAACGGGTGATGTGAGTGAAGCAACTCAGATTATCACACTTTCAACATGTGCAGATAATCTTACTAAACGTCTCATAATACATGGCAGTTATATCGGTGAATCTGTTATACCGTAGAACAGCATATTTCTGACACGGTTCATTCCGTACCAGCTTGCTATTTGGCGGTTTTGTACTCTATAAAATTAAATTTTTAAATAATTTTCAAAAAAACACTTGCATAATAAATGTTTTTGAGTTATTTTATTTAAAGACAGATAATTGTCGTAATTTAATAGCAGAACAAAGGCGTTCCAATTTATATACTTCTTGATATAAATGGGAATGCCTTTTTTAGTTCTACTATCTAAATAATAAATACATATAAAGGAAGGAAGACAAAGACATGAGTGAAAAGATTAATGTTGCTGAGATTTTCGGCGAAAACGTGTTTAACGACACAGTTATGAAAGAACGTCTGCCAAAAAACGTTTACAAGAATCTTAAACTTGCAATGAAAGGCGAAAAGGAATTACAGCTCGCAGATGCAGATGTTATTGCTAATGAAATGAAAGATTGGGCTATTGAGAAAGGTGCCACACATTATACACACTGGTTCCAGCCTCTCACAGGCTCTACTGCTGAAAAACATGATTCTTTCATCTCTGCACCTAACGAAAATGGTAAAGTTCTTATGGAGTTCTCCGGTAAGGAACTTATTAAAGGTGAGCCAGATGCTTCTTCATTCCCTTCAGGCGGATTAAGAGCAACATTTGAAGCAAGAGGTTATACAGCATGGGACTGCACTTCACCTGCATTTGTACGTGAAGATGCAACAGGTGCTACTCTTTGCATCCCTACAGCTTTCTGTTCTTATACAGGTGAAGCTCTTGACCAGAAGACACCTCTTCTTCGTTCAATGGATGCAATCAACGAACAGTCTCTCCGTATTTTAAAATTATTCGGCAATACAACTTCAAAGAAAGTAACTCCTTCTGTTGGTGCTGAACAGGAATATTTCATTGTAGACAGAGATAAATACTTACAGAGAAAAGACTTAATCTTCTCAGGACGTACACTTTTCGGTGCTATGCCTCCTAAGGGTCAGGAACTTGATGACCATTACTTCGGTGCTATCCGTGAAAGAATCGGTGCATTCATGAAAGATGTCAACAAGGAACTCTGGAAAATGGGTGTTTCAGCAAAGACACAGCATAACGAAGTTGCTCCTGCACAGCATGAGCTTGCTCCAATCTATGCACAGTGCAATACAGCTACAGATAACAACCAGCTTACAATGGAAGTATTAAAGAAAGTTGCTTATCGCCACAATCTTGTATGTCTTCTCCATGAGAAGCCATTCGCAGGTGTTAACGGTTCAGGTAAGCACAACAACTGGTCAATCACAACAGATGATGGCATTAATCTCTTAGACCCGGGTAAAACTCCTCACGAAAACATCCAGTTCCTTCTTGTACTTGGTGCCGTAATGAAGGCAGTTGACACTCACGCAGACCTTCTTCGTGAATCCGCTTCTGACGTTGGTAACGATCACAGACTTGGTGCTAACGAAGCTCCTCCAGCAATCATTTCTATGTTCCTTGGCGAGCAGTTAGAGGACGTAGTTATGCAGCTTATCGACAAAGGTGATGCTACTAACTCAATACAGAAGGGCAAATTAAAGACTGGTGCTTCTACACTTCCTGATTTAAATAAAGATGCTACAGACAGAAACAGAACATCACCATTCGCTTTCACAGGTAACAAGTTTGAATTCCGTATGGTTGGTTCTTCTGATTCAATCGCTCCTGCAAATGTTGTATTAAATACAATCGTTGCAGAAAGCTTCAGGGAAATTGCTGATGAACTTGAAAAGGCTGACAACTTTGACATGGCTTGCCATGATATGATTAAGAAACTCTTCACAGAACATCACAGAATCGTATTTAACGGAAATGGTTATTCTGATGAATGGGTTGAAGAAGCCGAAAGAAGAGGTCTTCCAAATATCAAATCCATGGTTGATGCTGTTCCAGCTCTTACAGCACCTAAGGCTATTAAGCTCTTTGAATCATTTGGTGTATTTACAGAGTCAGAATTAAGATCAAGAGCCGAAATCAAGTACGAAGCTTACGCTAAGGCTATCAATATTGAAGCTAAATCTATGATTGATATTGCAAGCAAGCACATTATCCCAGCTGTTGTTTCATATACAACAGAGCTTGCTAATTCAGTTATCGCAGTAAGTGAAGCTGGTGTTGACAGTTCTACACAGAAAGAACTTCTCGATGAAGTTACTAAATACTTAAAAGAAATGAAGGCTGCTTTGAAAAAGCTTACAGAAGTTACTGAAAAGGCTTCTGATATTACTGAAGGTAAAGAGCAGGCAACATATTTCAGAGATGTTGTTAAGGTTGCAATGGATGAATTGAGAGCTCCTGCTGACAAGCTTGAAATGATTGTTGACAAGGAATTCTGGCCATTCCCTTCATATGGCGATTTGTTATTCGAGGTTTAATTCTCATCAGAGTTAAATAAATTTTTGTCTTCCAAAAAGGACTTCGCAGGTTAATCCGCGAAGTCCTTTTGTATTGTTTATAATTAATTATTTTTTCTGACTGATTATTCCGGATAAGTAAGTCTGTCAGGTGTCGGATTATCAAGAACTTCTCTCTTGAACTTGTCCATGTAAATCTGTGCAAGTTTGAGGTTATTATCAAGATAATTACCACAGTCCCTCGGAGAATATCCCGGAATCTCACCCTCATAAGAAAGCACGAAATCAGCGGCTTCTCTCAATACCTCAAGAATATCTTCAGAGTTAAGCTCCCCTGCAAATATTACATAAAATCCTGTACGGCAGCCCATAGGTCCAAAATATATTGTCTTTTCACTCCATACAGGGTGGTTTCTTAAAAATGTAGCAACAAGATGTTCTATTGAATGAATTCCAGGATTATCCATAGGTGGCTCAAGATTTGGTCTTGTAAAACGTAAATCAAATGTTGTCACAACTTCACTTCCGATATAATCACGTCTTGAAACGTATACCCCCGGAAGCAGATTCAGATGATTAACTGTAAAACTTGCTATTTTGTTCATAATATTTAACCTCTTTCCTTTAATGTTTTATTTATTACTTTTCCTTTAGAAATATTACTTTTCTGTTATCTTCATCGGACTCTATCCTGAATATGTTTATTCCCGAAATGAACTTCTGAAGTGTAGAATAACCGTATTCTTTAACCTTAAAGTTAGGATATTTTCCATGTATTTTCTGTCCGAGAGCACCTAAATCTATGCCGTTTTTTCCGGCTTTTTTTACATACTCTTTTGCAAACTGAACTACTTTTTCTTTGACATCATTGTCTTCTTTTAATGCCACATGGACAGTATTGTTTTCTTTTATCAACACAAAGCTGTCAATTTCGTCTATAAATGTAGAAAGTGAACTGTAACCATACTGTCTGACATCAAAGTCATTATATTTTTTCTGTATACGGCTTCCGATTTCTCCAAGCCCTGTTCTCCTGCCTTTGTTGTTATTTTCGTTAATTATCTCAATAATTACATTTTCAATCTCCGAAACCTTTACAACATTATGCTTAACTGCAGGCTTCTTGCCCTTTGTACTGATTTCATCGTCTTCAGACTCTGCCTCATAAAGTATTTCCAAATCTGTAAATACCGTACACGCCGCACGGAATGATCTCGGAGTTTTACTCTCTCCCATTCCGATTACATCCATTCCCGACTCTTTCAGCCTTATTGCAAGTCTAGTAAAATCCCCATCACTTGACACAATACAGAATCCGTCTACATTTCCTGTATACAGAATATCCATGGCGTCAATTATCAGCGTCGAATCAGTCGCATTCTTGCCGACAGTATTAGCAAACTGCTGCATTGCCTGAATTCCGCTATCCCTTACAAGTCTCCGCCATTTTGATGACTGCTGGCTTGTAAAATCACAATATATTCTTTTATATGTTGCAATACCGTATTTTGTCATTTCATTCAAAATACTGTCCAGATATTTCGACGAAATGTTATCCCCGTCAATTAGCACTGCATATTTTTTCTCTTCCATAATAATTCTCCGTTTCGTGTCTGCGTTTACATCTGATGACGTACAATCTTGTACTCGTCATTGCTCTGATAATACGGACAATATGTTCTGCTTGAACTTAAAAATCTTGCATAATCGTCCTCGTCCATGTTTACGTCACACACGTATGATTCAATTTCATCATCATAAACAAGATTATTACAAAAATCACAGCTTGTCTCAGTCTTTTTCTTTTTTACCACATTGTCCTCCTGAATTAATTTCTCTCTTTATAATATCATATACTTCTTTAAGCGGCACATTATTTTTTTTTGCAATAGCTGCCGCACTTTCGTATTCCGGATAAAATACTTTTGAATCACCGGAATCACATACCTTGACAACCGCATTTCCAAGCGGTGTGGCAATCTCGGAAATTTCTCTTTTTAAAATTGTCCTCTCCATTTTCTGCCTGCGGATTCCTATAGTTGTTGTCTCTGCAAATATTATATTTTCTAGAGTTTTAATATTTTCCTCTTTGCAGATAACCGTAATAAGCCATCCCGGTCTGTTCTTCTTCATAAAAACAGGCATGTAATTAACTTCCCTCGCACCGGCATTATAAAGACGGTCCATGACATAGCCCAGTATTTCACCTGTGCAGTCGTCTATATTGCTCTCAAGTTTATATATATAATCTGCCTCTTCACAGCCGGTATTGGCTTTGTCACACTCTGATTCTGCGTCGGTCTCTATAATCATCGCCCTCAAAATGCTTGGTCTTTCGTATGTACGTTTCCCCGCACCGATACCGATTTTTTTGATTATATACTTATCCGGAAGCCTGTCTGTAGTTCTTACCGCAGCCGCAACCGCCGCACCTGTCGGTGTTATAAATTCACCTTTTATATCCATCTGATTAACTGCAATTCCATACTCTGCAATTATATTGGCAACAGCCGGCACCGGAACCGGAAGTATTCCGTGCTGGCAGCGTACAGTTCCACAGCCCTCATTCATCGATGGTATGCACACCTCGTCAACTGCCAGATTATCAAGGCATACTGACACCGCAATTATATCAGCAATCGAGTCTATTGCCCCGACCTCATGAAAATGGACATGGTTTATGTCTGTTCCATGTGCTTTTGCTTCAGCCTGTGCCAGAATTGTAAATATCTTTACAGCCAGTGCTCTTGCATTTTCTGTCATATGAGTTTTATCTATTATAGCAATAACATCAGATAAATTCCTATGCTCATGATGATGTTCATGCGTATGCCCATCCTCGTGAACATGTTCATGGGCATGATGATGTGTATCTTCTTGTAAATGTGTATGATCATGTCCAAAAAGATACTCCATATCATGGTCATGATTTTCATGATCTTTATCAAGCACAACATTAAAATCACAGCAGTCAAGACCTGACTTGCTTACTCTGCCTATTTTTATATCAAACCCATGTGCAGGAATTGTTTTTAATACTTCAAGCAGGACTTTTTCGTCTGCACCGGCATCGAGAAGCGATGCAACTGCCATATCCCCGCTGATTCCTGAACTACATTCCCAATATAATATTTTCTTTTTTGCCAAATTATTTTCCTCCCGCAAGTCTGTTAATCTGTGTTGCAACATATCCGGCACCAAATCCATTATCAATGTTTACAACTGTAACACCGTTGGCACACGAATTAATCATTGTAAGAAGTGCCGAAAGACCACCCATGCTTGCACCGTAACCGACCGACGTAGGCACAGCAATAACCGGATTTTTCACAAGACCACCTAGAACACTTGCCAAAGCTCCTTCCATTCCGGCAACGGCAACAACACAATTTGCTTTCTGTATAACTTCCATCTTTGACAACAGTCTGTGAAGACCGCTTACTCCTACATCATAGATTCTGTCAACGTATGTTCCAAAAAATTCTGCTGTCTGTGCTGCTTCTTCTGCAACCGGAATATCAGCTGTTCCAGCACTGCACACAGCAATTCTTCCAGTCAGCTTTTTGTCTGTTTTTTCTATCTTTAATATTTTGGAAACCTCATCATACTGAACCTGTGGAAGTTTCTTCTTTACTATTTCATACTGATGTATTGAAGCTCTTGTGCCAAATACTTCGCCATTTTCTTCAAACATTTTACAATAAATAGATACAAGATAATCATCAGGTTTGTTACTGCAATATATAACCTCTGGAAATCCCTGGCGTACTTTCCTGTTTTCATCAAGTTTGGCGTATCCTAACTCTTCATATGGCTGTCTTCCAAACGCAAGTTCCGCCTCCTCTATAGAAAGACTTCCATCTTTTACTTTTCGCAAAATTGTTCTTGTATCCATATTTTCACTCTCCGTGATTATAATTATATTTGTATCATCCAAGTATTTTATCGACAAGTTCCTGTGATGTATCTACTATACGTTCCGCTCCGTTCTGAATCAGAATTTCCTTTTCACGGAATCCCCACGAAACTATTATTCCATCAACTCCTGCATTTTTTGCTGTTGCAATATCAACTTCGGAATCACCGATATAAACCGCATCTTTTCTGTCTGTTTTAAATTCGTCAAGAACAGCAAGAACCGCCTGCGGGTCAGGCTTTTTTTTGATTCCCATGCTTTCACGCTCACCATATACAGCATCAAATTTACCCGGGAAAAAATCATCACACAATATTTTTACTGCATAATCAGCCTTGTTTGATATAACTGCTGTCCTGCATCTTTCTTTGTGAAGCGAATCCAGTACATAATCAATTCCCGGATATTTTTCTGTCTTATCAGCACAATGTTTTCCATAATATTCCTTGAAATCTTCAAACACAACATCTGTCATGTGTTCATCTGTTCCTTTTGGAACAGCACGCACAACCAGTTTCCGTATTCCGTTACCTACGAATTTTGTTACTTCTTCAAGCGTTCTTTTGGGAAAACCATTTTTTTCAAGTGCATAATTCACACTATCTGCAAGATCTCTTATTGTATTGAGTAGCGTTCCGTCCAAATCAAATATCGCAAGTTTATAGCTCATGCTAATCTTTCTCCATTCCGGTCTTTTTAATATATTGTAACACTATATCTATAACTCCGTCTACTCCAAGTCTGCATGCATCAAGACACAAATCATAATTGCCCGCATATCCCCATGTCTCATCTGTATAATACTTATGATATGCTGCTCTTCTCTCATCTGTCGAATCAACCGTTTTTTCTGCTTCACGCACATTCACATTGTGTTTTTTCATAATATTTCCAACGCGTATCTGTCTGTTTCCACTTAAAAATATTCTTAAAACATTATGGTCTGTGCCATATGCAAAATTACCACATCTGCCTATTAAAAGAAATGATTCATCTTTTATTACAGCACTGAGTGCTTTCCTGGGAGTATCTTTCACTGTCTCACACTCATCCGATATAATTGCAGCAAGAAATTCATTTGCCTGTTTCTCCGAAAAGAAATTTGGATATTTGCTATAAATTCCGGCCTCTTTTGCCATCTGTGTCACGGACTTTTTATCGTATACAGGGATTCCAAGTTTTTCTCCCAGCTTTTCTCCAATCAAATCACCATAGCATCCACATTCTCTTGCGATTGTAATAATCATAGCCAAAAACCTCCAATTACATAAAATTACTGAAAAGTGTTGCCCCAAATACGGTAAGAATTCCCGCAACCGCTATTGAAAGACTGCTCATTGCACCCTCAATTTCACCCATTTCCATAGCTTTTGCTGTTCCTATTGCATGTGAAGCTGAACCAATTGCAATTCCCTTAGCTATTGGTTCATTTATTCTGAATATTTTGCAGATAAGTTCTGCAAATATATTTCCAAGTACACCAGTGATAACTATTACTGCAACTGTAATTGTAACGTAACCACCAAGTTCTTCAGAGACACCCATACCGATTGCTGTTGTTATTGACTTTGGAAGAAGTGTCACATACTCGGTATGTCCAAGTCCAAAAAGCTTTGCCATAATAAATATTGTTAAAAGGCTGGCAAGCACTCCGGCAACAATTCCTGCCGCAACTGCCGCAAAATTCTTTTTAAGAAGTGATATCTGCTCATAAAGCGGTATTGCAAGGCACACTGTTGATGGTGTCAGAAGCCAGCTAAGATATTTTGCTCCCGTATTATATGTATCATAATCAACGTTAAGTGCAAATAATATTACCATTGTAACTGCAATTGCTATAAGAAGCGGATTAAATATTCCAAGTTTAAACCTTTTCTTAAGATACATGCCAAGCATGTATGAAACAAGGCTTATTGTAACCCCTGCGAATGCTGAGTTAATAAAAAATTCATTCATCATAATTATCTCCATTTTTCTTTCTTGTAATTCTGATAACTGCCTGTGACACAAGACCGCCTGCTGCCATAACTACAACAAGTGAAACAACTGTTATAACACTGACCGGTACAAGAAGAGGCTTTAACACGCCCCATGATGACATAAGTCCTACACCGGCAGGAATGAACATAAGAGGCATAATTTCAATAAGAAACTTTCCTGTCTCACGTACATCTTTCAACTTAATTATACCTGTTAAAAGTGCAATGAAAAGAATTGCCATTCCATAAATGCTTGCAGGAATCGGAAGCGGCAGAATATATTTTAATATTTCGCCGGCAAGCGATATTCCTATAATGATAAGAAACTGCTTTACGTACTTCATATATTTTTCCTCATTTCATCTTTTCTCAACAAATGTGTACTCCCTTTTTGGGGCTATGTCAATAGACTTTTCGGCATAAACATAAAAAAAACAGGCGATTGCCGTTACAGCCCTCGCCCATTCTATACTTTTCTAATTCTTGATATATTAAATAGTACCTGTTACCACCAAAGTGCTTATTCCCGGACTTATATTCCACACGCCCGTTACTTCGTCCCGTGTAAATGTCGCCGCAGGAACCGTTATCTGACCCGAATTGGTTGCAAACGCTCCCGTGGTTTCATTATAAGAATAATTGGCAGGTGAACTCCATGCTGTCTGATTAAACGTAACGGAAATATTTGACAGCACAGGGTCAAACACGTCTGTAACCACAACTCCCGTAGAAGCATCTGCTGCCACGTTACCGGAATTTTGTATTAAAAATGTATATGTCAGTGTGCCGTTTTCCGTAACAGGAACAGGACTTACAGATTTAGTAATTGTAAGAACCGGCGTACTTTCTACAGTTATTTCTTCTTCAGCTGTAATAGGTGTTATGCCTGTTCCGGCAACAATTGCTGTATTATTTATAACTGAGGTTGTATCAAGTGGTGCAAATTCATTAACTGCTGCCTCATATACAACTGTAACACTGCCTCCTGCCGGAACCGTTATTCCTGACACTACAAGTGGCGGTCCGGCTGTAACAACAGCTGATGGCTGTAATACACCATTTACATAATATTTTACAGTTCCGTCAATATACGTAAGTGGAACAAGTGTTGTTGTTCCAAATGTATATTCTCCAAGATTATCAGTTACTGAAATACCTGTAATCGGAGTTGTTCCCGAATTTACAATACTGACAATATACGTAACTGTATCACTCTGTCCGTAGGTATTTCTCACTGCCGTTTTTGTAGCCGAGAGCACCTCCAGAATTTCTCCTACCGCTATATTGGAATTTGTAACGGCATTGCCGTAACGAAGTTGTGCCTGATTTGTAAATCTTGCCATATTCAATAGTTTCCTTTCATATATTCGGTTATACTATAATATATGACAAAAAGATTTTTAGTTTACACTTCATAAATAATTACAATATTTAAAATATTGCAAGTCCGTTAAAAATAAATACTGTAATCAATACAACTACAGCCATTACAATAGGAACCACTGCTGCATTTTTCTTTCTGGCGGCAAAAGTTCCCGACAATAAAGCCGCTGCCGTAACAACAAATCCTGTTATTATTCTCAATACAATTCTTATAATAAGAAATCCTGCTATACTTGATGACAATATAATTTTTTGTATGACAGCATTTCTGCCGATTCCTTTTCCAAGATAATCCCCGATAAATGAAAGACTCACAAGCGGAGCATTTTTATACGTCAGATTATACATTCGGCTTAAAAATCCCAAATCAACTATACTTAATATAAGTACAACCGCCGCAGAAAAAATAATAGCTGCAAAATCCCGCTTTAAAGCAAGTTTTTTTCTTCCCTCTGCCGATGTATTCTCAATAATATTCATACCCGTCGAATATCGTATTTCTGCCCCTCTTGAAACCACAATAAATATTATTGCAGCCATAAGTCCGACAAGTACACATTCCCTAAGTCTGCCATACTTTCCAAAAAACTGCTCATATCCCCTGTCAGAGATAAGCCATCCTTTTTTATTATATTGATTTTCTATATTTGCAAGATAATCTATTTTATTTATTAATTCTTCTTTATTCTGAATTGCATATTTTAACGTCTGTGCCGCATTTACAGCATAAAGAAATTCGTCATCCGAAACTTCCCGGTTTTTATATGCCTCCTGCATATCTTTAAGCTGTATCTGAATACTGTCATACCTGCTGTTAAGTTCGTCAATCTCACTCTTTAGCTGTGAATAATCTTCTCCGCCTTTTTGAATATATATATTATCATATTCCTTTTGTGACTCGGAAAATACCATTTTCCCTGAACCGCATATATATAATGTAAGAACAAGTCCTATTGCAATTACAAAAAATCCTTTTCCCGTAAATATCAGTTTATGCATTTCTTTAATCACAGGCGGATATAACGCAAATATTCTCTGATATAACTCTCCCGCTTTATTAAACAATTTTTTTAGCACATTTTGTGCTCCGAATGGTCTCAATGTAACACTCTTTATAAGTGCCGCCACAGACATTATTATTGTTACAACTGCCATTCCGGTTATAATTAAAACTTTTGATGAGACAACAAATGTTTTAAATCCCCAATTTGCATATTTCGCCAAAAGAGTATTAATATCAAAAAAATTAATAATATTAACCACTCTCAGAAAACTTATACGGCTCTGCAAACTTATATTTTTATAAAGCAGATACTCGGCTCCCGCAAATATTACACTGCCTATAAGTACAACATTTCTGTTTCTTATAACAGTAAATAACGCCAAAATTATACTTCCGAACATTGCAAGTACAAACGATGCAATTAAACAGAGCAGACACATATATGCCGCCATATTGCATTTTATTGTAAATCCGCTCATCGTCTCTATCGACTGAACAGGTGCTTTCCATATTCCGGATACTCCGTATAACAAAACAGATACAATAACTGTTGATACAAAATATATGAATGTAAGCACAAACGCATATATCCACACAAATATAAATCTTTTCAACGCAAGTATCATACGTCCGCTTTTTGAACTGTGAACTATCTGCCACATACCATTATCACGCTCTTTAAAGCACTCATATATCATCACAATCATACATACAGCCAGCAAATAATATGTATATTTATATTCTATTGTCTTTTCAATGCACGTATCATTCACAAGCACAACCTTAACATCAGCTATCCTGCTATAATCCTCAGCCGTCTTTAAGATATTGTTATATGAATAACTTTTTTTATTTGAAAACAGCTTCTTTCCACGCATCTGTTCTGCCTGTTGAAGACATTCGTTTACCTGACTTGTAAAACCCGATAAATATTTAAGTTTCTTTCTCAGTTTTACAAGTGATGCCGATGATTCTTTACCATCTTCTTTATCCTGTTTTATAATCTGTGTAACATCTTCAAACATTCCCTCAAAATCCGATTCTTCTCTCTGCGTTTTCAAACGGCTGATTAAATCGGAATACTGCCTGCTGTCGGATATTACATCATTAATATTTCGTCCTTCAAGCTGGCCGTACAAAAAAAGTGCTATATTAAGAAGCATACACAATATAACTGTTATAATTAATTTTTTAGTTAATATCCTTTTATATTCCTGCATACTTCACCCCCATAACACGACATTTTTATTATTTAAGTTCTGTCCACTTACATTCTTTACCCATATCGTCTTTTTTAATGTAAGCAAGTCCGCTCTTTGAACCGCTTGAGCTTTTTTCCTCAAATTCAACCTCCGCAAACATATAATCCTCATCTCCAAAAAATGCAAATGTTTCACCTTTGCAGCTAATTGTATTTATAAGCTTGCCATCTGTTGAATATACGACACATTTTCTGTCATATGTCTGGTAACTTCTTGCGGCTTCAATCGACCAGAAACGATTATCTGCATATACATATTTTCCATCAAAAGAGAGTTCCATTTTTCTGGTTTCTTCGCTTCCATCAAAAATTTTATTTTTTTCTTTTGATTTTACGTTATAGCAATACATGCCGTCATTATATTCATAATAATAAATATTCCCTGAAACTTCATCTATACAATAATCTGTTATACTGCCTTCTAATACTTTGCCTGCTGTTCCGGTCTTATAATCATACGCATAAAGACTGTTGTATCTGCTGTTCATAATTACCGTATTTGCTTGTTCATCTTTACTCATTGTCGCTGTTTCTATAAGAAAGTAAAGTCTTTCCCCATAGCTTTTTGCCCTTGTTATTGCGGCACCTGTACCTGTATATTCCAGAACTGTCTCTTCTTTTTTACCATCAAGCGAATAACGCTTTATTGTCTCTACAGCCTCTTCTTCATTTCCCAAATGTCCAAGCAGATTGTATACATACACATAATCATCATGGAACACGAGATTTGTTCCGCTCTCACCACCATACGCATATACAACGGCTATTTTTTCCCTTGTACTTCCGTCAGTTGAAAATCTTACAAGATACCCATTCGTATCAAGAAGATATACATTATCTTTGTAATAATAAACCGCACTGTCCAAATAATATGTTGTTGTCTGTCTGTTCTTTGAATACTGGTACCCAACATAGGCATTACATTCCATATTATCATGTGTGCAATCCGCTTTCCCGCACACAGGATAACATTCCTTGGTATCTTTATCAAAAAACAACAGGAAAAAAGCGTTATTCCATTTACCTATATAATAATATCCGCCATCAGCCGCCGCAAATGTGTGCACATATGTACCCCAATACGGCTGCGAATCATCTTTTGACACGCCTATATCATTAATCTCTGTTTTTTCCATATCATTTTTTAAAACAGCTTTAGATACTGTTTTTTTACCGCACCCCGTCAAAGCCGTTATTCCAATACAAATAATCATTACAACAGCTATTAATTTTTTTGTCATACGCATCCCTCCGTTTGCTGTTTTTATTCTTCTAATGTAAGGCGGTATAATATAAACATTTTGTCCGACTCTTTTGGTGGCATATTTTCGTTAAATTCCAAAATATAATATGCTTCTTTTACACTTTCATCATTATACTTTACCTTAACCCCTATTATTGTATCGTTAAATGAATTCTGATATAATATAGATGAATTCTCATGGTCATCTGCCCTACCATAATACTCTGCAATCACGGCAAGATATACTATATCGTTACAGTCTCCGCTAATTGTAATGTATGGTGACGGGTTATATCCTCCGTTTGACTGAGCTTGTCTTACAATTTTTGCCTGCTGATATTCATTTACAAATGTTCCCGGTTTGTTATACACTGTATATGTTATTTCACTGATATTTTGCTTTTCTATATCTGCCGGAAGTTCCCACTCTTTATGATATATTTGCAAATCGTATGGTTCACCTTTATAAGAATCGCTCGGGTCACTTGTCGGTCTGTTATATCCACACCAATAACACTGATAATCAATATATTGCACAAATGACTTATCTTTTATATTTTTATTTAAAACAGGATATGTTATCTCATAACTCAAATATTTTTCTTTCTTATATGATATTCCATTCTCTTCATATGTTTCTGATTTCTGAGGTTCTGCTATAATCCCCGATTCATGTGTTGCCTTTTTTTCTTTGCAGCCCGCAAAAATAATTGCTATAATACCTAAAAAAATTATTAATGTATTTTTGAACTTCATCATAACAACCTCCCAAACTGCCAACGTATATCTTCTGTTTGTACTCATTTTATTCTTCTAATGTAAGGCGGTATATATAGTAGATTTTATATGGTTCTTTTTTATTTCCTTCAGGATAATATTCAATGCTGTAATAAGCATTTTCTGTACTTCCATCTGCATACCTTGCGTTTACGCCTATTATTGTTTGGTCAAATGACAACTCCATTGTTTCGCTTGTCATCTTTTCAACAAAGCCATAATATTCCGACACAATACACAAATATAAATCTCCCGTATAATCTGATGTAACTGTACAACTTGAGTCTAATTTATACCCTCCCGATAACTGTGCATTTTTGATAACTTTACTTGTCTGCAATTCTTTTACAAATGTTCCGGTTCTGTTATACACAGTATATGTAACATCAGATAAATTTTCCCTGCTTATGTCATCAGGTAATGTCCATAATTTATGATATGTCCATAAATGATACGGCTCTCCTTTATAAGTTTCATTAACACTGTGTGCAGGCTTCTCATACCCATAACATGTATATTGATTGTCGCCGTATTGAATAAAAGTTTTATCAACTATTTTTTTATCTAAACTGGGATATGTTATCTCATATCCTATATAACTTTCTCTTGTAAAATTAACCCCATTTTCTTCGTATGTTTCTACTTTAGGTTCCTCAAGAGCACCCGATTCATGTGTTGCCTTTTTTTCTTTGCAGCCTGCAAAAATAATTGCTATAATACCTAAAAAAATTATTAACGTATTTTTGAACTTCATCATAACAACCTCCCTTCTAACACATAAAAACAGTTGTGAATTTTTGTTAATTAACATCCCATATTTTTAATTTGTTATCACCTCCGCAATCACGACCTAAAACAATGCACTATCTGATTTTATATTACATTATTCGACACTATTTTCAATGATAACTCCGTGAATGAGGGGTATAACTCTTTTTGTGTATATTTTTCACACAATTCAAACTATTATTTTATTGTACTGTCCGGGAATTTATTAAAAAGATATTTTTAGACTGATTCTAAGAATTCTCCCCTCTGTTAAGCTTATATTCAATACAAGCCTTTTTTAACGCACTCATTTTTCTCGCTGTCACAGGTATGAATTCATCGTATATCTTTATACGTCGTCCTGCCTCGTCCAGCTCTTTAATTCGTTGTATATTCACAACATAAGACCTTGATATTTTAAAAAAGACACACTTATCAAGGATTTCTTCCACTACAACAAGTGAATCGTCACTCCTGAATGTTTCACCTTTGGCAAAAATCTGCGTCTCACTGTTATATGCCCTAATATAATCTATATCACGCATATTTATATTATAAAATATTCTGTCTTTACTTACTCTGATTTTATCGGAAATATTTTTTATCCCCATATTCTTTTGCACCTCTCATTCATAATGTACTCATTTCAAAACAAATATTATAGCTATATAATTACACTTTAGTCATATATTGTCAAGTATATTGTAATTTTTAAACAGTTTTTTTATTGGCACAAATCATTTCGCATGCTTCGCGGATTCAACAGGATCACGACCCATAACTATGAGAAACACGCTCCGCGAGTTTCTCAAGTTATCGCGGCAGTCGCCAAGGTCTCGTGCAAGCACGGACTTTGGCTCGTTACACGCGTAAATAAAAAAGGAACATGATAAATGAAGTTTTCTCCATAAATCATGTTCCGCTTAGTTTACACCTTTACAATACTTCCATCCGATATAATCACGCTGTCCCCCTCGTTAATATCATTTTCATATAAATACGCATCTGCAATTTCAAGCTGCTTTTCATTGCCCGAACTATCCTTAATTCTTACAATGTCTTTGTAAACAGCTCCGTCAGGAAGACCTTCGCACCCGAAATCAGGTTCGTCAATTCTTATAACTGTATAAATACTATCCATAACTATGCCTCGTACTTGTTTTTTGAAAGCACTGACAAAACCGTTAATTTTTAATAATATTTTTAAATGCGGGAACTATCTGAGCCGCAACTATTGATTTTACCAAATCAAGCGGAATAAACGGCACAAATCCGATTAAAAATGCACTCTGTAAATTAAGATGATTCTGTGCCATAAGCCAGAACATTCCAAGAATGTCAATAATCAACGCACCCGCAATAGCAGAAAGTGTATATCTTATACGGTTATATTTTTTACCTCTGATAAGCGGAAGAATTACAGCAACGAGAATAAATGTTGCAGTATAACCGCCCCATGGTCCGATTAAATAACCTGTTCCGGCACCGCCGCCGATAAATACAGGAAGTCCTACCACACCGAGAAGCATCCATACAAGAATGATAAAAAATGACTGCTGAAGCGGAAATAACAATGCAATAAGAAGAATTACAAAGTTAAGCAGTGTAATATGCGGTGCTCCGGGAACTGGAATCGGTATGCTGATATATGCAGAAATACATAAAATTGCAGCAAATATAGCCATCATGACTAAGCTTTGTGTTGTAAATGCAGGTTTTGCACCCGCTACTGGTTTTGTTGGTGTTTCCATTTTTATTATACCTCACTCGTATATATTTTGTCTAAAGCAAGTATAATAAACGCCCTCTTGATTGTCAACCTTTATTTCATTGTAGTTTACATTTCGTTGACAATATACATTTTACTGATTATAATATCATTTATTAATATTTTTTATATTATGATTGTTTTACCAGTTAATATTTTTATCAGAAAGCAGGTTATTTTTATGACAATAAATGATTTAAAAGATAAAGTAATATCAGGCGGGTTAATTACAATCGACGATGCTTTGTTTCTTTCCGAAGCAGACCTTAATGATTTATGCAAAGCCGCCGATGAAATACAGCACACATTTTTTGGAAATGACTTTGACATATGTGCCGTTGTCAATGTAAAAGGCGGAAAATGTTCCGAAAACTGCGTTTACTGTTCACAGTCAACATGTGCAAAGATTCCCGTCAAAGCCCATGCAATGATTTCACCGGAGCTTCTTTTAAGACACGCAAGGCTCCGTAATCTTCACGATATACGCCACTACTGTCTGGTATCATCCGGAAAACGCGTAAGCGACAAAGACATTGACAAAATATGCAACGGAATCAAAGCAATCTGCCGTGATACTAAACTTTCGGTCTGTACATCTTTCGGTCTTCTGGGCGAAGAGCAATTCAAAAAGCTTAAAGAAGCAGGCGTTGTAAGAATACATAACAACCTTGAGACATCAAGACGATATTTTCCGTACCTGTGCACAAGCCATACATATGACGAAAAAATCGCCACAATAATTGCGGCAAAAAAAGCAGGGCTTGAAGTTTGCAGCGGCGGTATTTTCGGTGTCGGTGAAACAATGAAAGACCGCATCGACATGGCATTCACGCTGCGTGACCTTGATGTCACATCTGTACCGATTAATCTTTTAAATCCAATAAAAGGCACACCTATGGGCGATTTTGCTCCGCTTACAAAAGAAGAAATTTTAAGAATAACCGCTCTCTATCGTTTTATACTTCCGAAACAATATATAAGATTAGCCGCAGGCAGAAATTATCTTCCCGACAGCGGCTTTTCATGTTTCAAATCAGGTGCCAATGCGACAATCACGGGAAATATGCTGACCGTAAAAGGAATTTCAATGGATGAGGATATTCGCACCATAAAAGAAATGGGCTATAAAGTTATCTGATTTTTGATGTATTACGAGTATCTTTTACAGTCAAGGCAACTCCTGCCGTAATACATACAATTCCTGTTATGCAGGATATGACGCTTCCTACTGCGGGCTGTTTTTTCACAAAATAAACCGCTGTGGGACCGTCAATACTTCCGCGAACGGCTTCAGACGTCTGCATGTATGGATTCTTTAAAAAATATATTCCTGCTGTTATCAGTGCAATACCGACAGCAACACATATAATAGTTATACTTTTATGTAACTTTTTTCTTCTCATATTATATTTTTCAATCTCTTCCTTATATAATGCAAGTTCCCGCTTTTCCTCTTCGCAATCTGCGTAATTCTTATCTGCATCGGCATTATCTTTACCGCTGTTAATTAATTCAACAATCGTAATTCCGAATACTTTTGCAAGTTCCTCCAGATTAACGATGTCGGGGATACCTTTTCCACGCTCCCATTTACTGACGGCTTTATCCGTAACATTTATTTTGTCCGCAAGTTCTTTTTGTGTCATATTTTTTTGTTTTCTTAACTTTGCAATATACTTTCCCATTTTTTCAGAATCCATATCATACCTCCGCAATTTTATAATTTATTTTTTGCTATATGAAAATCTCTATATGAAAATCTTACGATTTTAAATGAATTTTTTCAATCGACGATGCGTAGAGTGACTAGAATTTTTTATCGATGCGGGTTATAATGTTATTATTATTCGGTATTTTAACAATTAAAGAATTTTTGACATACCGGGATTTACGGAGATTACATATGAAAATTGCTGTTTGTGATGACGATATTGCGAAACTTAATAACATTTGCGAAATACTAAATAACTATTTTGAAGAAAAAAAATACGATCTTTATATTTCAAAATTCGGAGGCAGTGTAGAACTTGCCTCTATTATACAAAAAGAAAAATTCGACATATATATTCTTGATATTGTCATGCCCGTCTTAAGCGGTATGAATCTTGCAACCGAAATACGCAGTTTTGACAAAGCTTCCGATATTATTTTTCTTACGTCTTCACCTGAATTCGCTGTTGAAAGCTACTGTGTCAAAGCAACTGATTACATATTAAAACCTGTTGACAAAAATCGTCTTTTAAATTCAATTAACGAAATTGCCGAAAAAAGAAAATATGAACAAGAAAAATATGTTGTAATAAAGAGCAATATTGGTGTACACAAAATTATGTTATCAAATATTATCTGTGTCGAAGCACAAAAACATCATGTCATATATCACTTAAAAAACGATGAAAAAATCGAATGTACGGATAAATTTTCAAATGTATGCGAATTTCTTTTAAACAACCATGAATTTATTCTTGTCCATCGCTCTTTTCTCGTAAATATGAATTATATACGACACATTGACGCCACAGATATTTATATGCAGAATTCACTTATAATTCCACTTGCACAACGAAGAGTTGCCGATATTAAACGACATTATCTCGCATTCCAGATGGAGGACTGAAAATATGGATATTTCTGTCATTTTAAATATAACCAACTATATATTTGTATTAATTTTCGGAATCGTTGTATCATTATGTCTCGCAGATATAAGCTGAAAAAAATACAGCAGCTTTTATATAATTACACTTATTTTATTTGCGTTAATTCAGGCTGTTTTCTATCTTGTCCTCGGTGAAACAGTTCTTTATAAATGTTATCCTCTCCTTATACACATTCCGCTTATTTTATTAATATGTTTTTATTTTCACAAAAATATATTAATTTCCGTAACCTCAGTTCTTGCCGCATATCTTTTATGCACACCAAGAAAATGGTTTGGAACTCTTGCAGCATCATTTTTTGACGGTAATACTCTGGTTTCTGATACTGTTTCCATTCTTGTCACAATTCCGCTTATGATTCTCGTTATCAAATATATGTCTCCGTACATAATCCGCCTGAAATATGAATCAAAGAAAGCTTTGTTATTATTTTTCATGCTTCCTCTGGCTTATTATATTCTGGAATACGCATTTACTGTATACACTGATTTGCTGTATACAGGCGGAGCTGTTGTCATAGATTTTATGGACAGTTTTATTGTTGTATTTTATTTTATATTATCAATGTTGTCGTTAAAATTTTCTGATGAAAAAAATAAAGCTGAACGCGAAAATCTGCTGCTCACGACGGCAACTTCACAAGCTGCAAAAGAAATAGAACAGCTGTCCTTTTCGCAAAAACAGTCTTCTATATACAGACATGACCTGCGTCACCATATGAATTTTATAAAAAACTGTATTGAAAATAACGAAACTTCACAGGCTCTCTCTTACATTGATGAAATATGCACCGGACTTGAAAACAGCCGTTTTATCAGATATTGCAGCAACGAAGCGATAAATCTGATTTTGTCATCATATGCTGACAAAGCTGCTGCCCAAAACATAGCTGTTAATTTTAATGTCACCGCATCAAATTTTGATTCATTTAAAATAGCAGATTTATGCAGCCTGCTTGCAAATGCTCTTGAAAATGCCCTCAATGCATGCACACACATTTCTGAAACTGAACAACGCTATATCAATTTAAAAATTTATGAAAAAAATGAACAGCTATGTATAAATATTGCAAACAGCTACTGCTCATCTCCAAAATATGCACCTGTCTTTAAAGACGGTATTCCTGTATCATATCGTCCCGGCCACGGAATTGGCGTACAGAGCATGATTTCCGTCATGGAAAAATATCATGGTCTATACGGATTTTTCACCGACGACAGGGAATTCCGTTTTCAGGCGACTATTAATATGACGGGGAACTTGGGGATGTAGATAAACTCACGAATATCTGAAATAACATATGTGGATAAAAATCACCTCATTACACGTAAAATCTCTCTCCGTTTTCCAGAAAGATACTCGCGAGCCTCCCATTTGGCAGACCACATCCACAATCCAACATGTACCCATTTCATTGCACGATTATTTCTCTGCTTTATTTCAAAATCACACAGTTCCATCCTTTTTGCACCTCCTATCAATACCACCGCTTATAAGGATTCCTCTGAACTTCCTTTTCCACCGACTTCTCAATACTCTTCTCAGCCTCTTCCATCGTCGCAAACAGCCTGTGAGCCTTCACCTGTATTCCACCTCCCGTATCTGTAAAACGGACCATGAACATCCCGCCAGAACACCTGCTGATTTCTGCTTCTCTCACATACCTGTTTGATTCCACAATATATGCAATATCCCCGACTTTCATAGAATCACACTCCTGCAATCAAAACATGCTTCATCCGCACCAGAACTGGAAGCACCTGCCCCTCAGCAAATCTCCATTCAAAAGAACCATTGGAAAAATGATTCTCTCTCAGCAGCATTGTCAATAATGCTGTACAAAGTTCATAATCTGCCTTCGGAATACGTTCCAATTCTTCGTCACAGTCGATTGGCTCTGTAAGCATATAATCCCCATAATTATTTTTCAGATTCCCCATTGTCTTTAACAGATCTGCATACAGATTCTCTTTTGGATTCTTTAATTCCAATACCTCCTGGATTTTTTGTGTTTTCTCTGCCTTTGTCAATATTATACACCGTCTTCGTGCAATCGAATATATGTTTGTTTTATTCTATCATATTCCCTTCAGATATACCACCACAAATTTATCCCATAAAAAACCTGCTACCATTTGCAGATATCTCTACAAACGATAACAGGTTTTCATTATCATCATCTTTACTTATTAATTATTTTTCCAATAATATCTATCATTCTTCCAACACTATCCTTTCTGTCTGCCAGAGCTTCTTTTAGACTCATATCCCCATACACATCTTCTACCTGTTCTTCCGTCCAGTTGTCACCAATCTCTTCCATTGATTCTATAAATTCTACTATTTCTGATCTTTTCATTCGCTCCTCCTATTTATTTTCTTTTTTCGGAAATGACCTGTCTATAAGTTCAATAACAATATCCTTAATGCTATGTACGATTTCAATAATAACTTCATCACTTAAACTCCTTTGTTTTTCATCCATTATCCTTAATTCCTTTCTTACTTTCCTTATGTGCTTCCGATAACCTTCTCATTTCATCATAAAAGTGATCATCGCTTTCTCCCTTATCGCGAGCCCTTTTTGCAGCCATTGCTTTACTTGTGTAATCGCGATGATACTGTTTCTCTTCCATATCTGTTTTTCTCTTTTGTTGTCTCCGTATTTGCGGTCCTATTTCTTTACAGTTTCTATTTGAATTCTGTGGAGAAGGATTTTCACAGAAAATCATTTTCCTGTTCTCCGCTATAAAGTACCTCTCACAATTTGCACATTTCTTTAAAAGATTTCCCGTCTTTCTCATCCGGCAATATTCAAATTCCAAGACCTGTATAGGCATTTTTATATTAAAAGTCGTCCATTCTCTAACCTCGTATTCTTCTGTTTTCTTCACTCTCCGATTGCTGCACTTTTTCCCAAAAACCGGATACATCCTGTCAGCATCTTTTTTTATCAATGCAACCATTTCCTCAGATAAAGGATCTTCAATATTGCTATTCACATTTGCTAATGAGTCCACTCCAAACCAAAAAATCCCCATACATTCGCTAAATTTTTGATAGCATTTCATTAAAAAATCTCCTACACAGTTGCACTCAATTACAGTTCTTTCATCCTCCAATATTATCTTTACTATCTCAGAATAACAGCTTCTAAAAATTTCTATTGCAACAGGTAAATTTTCACACTCAACAGTACCATACAGCCACCTGAGCGCATTTGTAACACTCTCTGCATTTAAAGAAGTTGTATAATCTGGAAAACTATGAATCATATTTTTTAACTTTTCAATTAATAAATATTTAATTTCCTCTTTAGCCATTTCTAACAGCATATTTCCAACATGATAACATATTTTTCTTCCATCAGAAAATAATATAGTGTTTATATGATTATTCTCGTAATGTACATCTATGCCTTGTCCAATCAAAGGATCACCTTCTTTCCATTAAGTTTGCAACAGATCTTTTGCTTGAAATAATTGTATCAGGATTTTTCAATTATAACAATAATTCTGGTCTTCATATGTTATGCATTGATAACTCCCACTTTTTCCCATCATCTCTTGTAATTTTCGCGAATATATATATGAAAATAAGCCTGGCATCATCCGCAGATTTCTCCACAGATAGCAGCAGGCTTCCTACTATCTCATCAACTCATTCACTTTTCTCTGCACTGCCCCATAATCATATCCCTCAGCCTACAGTCTCTTCTTCCTGTCCTCGCCGTTTCCCCACTTTCCGACAATGACTTCCTTTCTGTGATAACCATATCTCTTCATGATTATTTGCTCCTTCCTTAGTCCTAAAATGTGTACTTTTTGAAACTACTAAAAAAGGACTGATAAACAGTCCCGAAATGTATAGACATCCCTTTACGAAACGTCCCAGTATTTTTGTATGTTTTTTGGCACCATCTACTTAAAAAATGGGTATAAAAAAAGAAGGTGTATTTCCACCTTCCTTAATATTAATCAGCAATAATCGTTAATGTTTCTAAATATTTTCTTACTTTTTTATTAACATCATTCAACCTATTTTGGAAATCTTCTGACATACCAATTTCATCTTCTGTTATAATTTTATTAATTTCCACGCATTCTGCTTCATATTCCTTTATTCTAGCAATAATTCCCCAAAACAAGGTATTTGCCAGCTCATTTAACGCAAGATATTCATTATATATTTCCTCAGGAATAAATGGTGCATTTTCAAAAAGCAAATTTTGAGCAGTACTATTTACACTAATTATTCTACTAACTTCTTCCATAGAAATTATATCATCTTCTTCAATAGAAATAATACGATTGCCTATTCTCTTATATGCAAATGATGATAACTTAACTGCTACAGAGAAAAATGCTTTTGATAGTTGTTTATATATCTGGTATTCATTATCAAATTGAGTTTTTGATATATATCTACGATGTTCCATTATACTTTTGTACTTTTCAAATTCTTGCTCAAATCTCTGCTGATATTTTCCATCAATACGTTTTGCAATTCTCTCTGAAATAAAATTTGCTAATGCACATATTATTACTCCAGAGCCACCCACACTTATAATTATTGATGTTGCAATTGCAATAATATCTTTAGCTATCATAATTAGTTCTCCTATGCAAATATATCTATTCTGCCATTATCTCTTATCAATTTACATTCTTTCTATTTTATAAGATAATCTTTTTCATCATACATTAATATAACTTGATAAAACAACCTCACCAGACACCAATCCAGTGAGGTCATATAATCACGCTTTCTGTTTAGGTACAAACTCAATCTTAAGAGCCATTCCCATACCATCCGCTAATCTTTTAAGCAAATTAACAGAAGGGTTTCGTGTTCCATTCTCAAGCTTGCTGATGTCTGCCTGGTTAATACCAGTACGTTCTGCAAGCTCCTTCTGCGTCATATTCTGAGAAGTACGAGCATCCACGATAGCTCTTATGACATCCATCTCTGGCTGAATAGCTTCATATTCTTTTCTGAACTCATCATCTTTTAGCTGCTTAGAAAGCATATCATCAAATGTTCTCATCCTTCATCACCCTTTCTATGAAATCTTTTCTTCTATCCTTTGCAATCTTAATCTCCTCTTTAGGAGTTTTCTGTGTCTTTTTAACAAATCCGTTCGTCAGTATTATTTTTCCCTCATAATAGAAAAAATATAAAACTCTGGTAATATCACTTCCGAATTTACAACGCAATTCAAATATTCCATCATCCAGATGTTTACTGTAAGGTTATCTAAGCATATTTCCCTTTTCTTGTAATATACCAAGCAATCCAAATATTTTAGCTCGCATCTTAGGATTAACAGAATCCAGAAATTCTTCTACTGGAACTTCGCCATTTTCTTTTTCATATGCTATCAGTTTAAATTCTGTCATGTAATCACCTTTGTAAATATTATATGTCATATATACCATAATGTCAATTATCCATTTAATATAATCATACCGAGCTATTTCTCTAAAAACGTGTAGTAAGTGTGTAGTAGAGCACTTTTCCAGCCGAGAAATGGCTTATTTATAGGCTTTGTAGAAGTATCTAGTGATATTGCCGTGACACACCATCAATTTTGCTAAATCAAATTAAAATGCCTCAACGCATCTTTAATATACTCCACCTTCTCCTGCGGACACTGCTTCACCTCT
>OKSD01001311.1_pt1 | contig 24987 bp, 25 predicted proteins | sample 1601221 | NCBI WGS metagenome assembly OKSD01 (sample SAMEA3541550, study PRJEB24748) | human gut metagenome | biome: human gut; feature: human-associated habitat; material: faeces | place: China | collected 2012
TTTTTCATGTCTCCTATTATATCACTTTTTCGCTATGAACACAAGCTCTAACACAAGTTCCCCCATGTTTTTTACAATCTTTCCGGTGTTCAAAACCTTGATCTTAAATTTTCCTTCTCCAAAGTCCATAAGATGACGTAGATTGATTACAATTTTTTGCTTTTCTGCAATTTTCAGGATCCACTCTGCACAGTTATCCCCACATTTAGAAGCATTGAAGATCTTCGTTTTATCATAGGCAATTAGCATTAACGTTTTTACACCGCCAGAAAGTTTTTTCGGATCAATATTTCCGAAAACAGGACTGTGTATGGTTCTTTCATCAATGACATCAGAATGATCAACTGCTTTTATCATTTCTCTCGATAACTGCTTGGTAATCCAGCTATCCTTATATGTATTATTGAAATAAATTTTTGTATCGTAAATAGCTTCCGGCATATCACCAAAGTAAACATTTAACATAGATACTTCTCTTTTCTTCATTTGAGATAGATTATAAAATTGAGCAGCAGGAGAAGCTGCTGCTCGCAATGTTTGTTTTAATCAAACTAGAATATTTGCAGAGTTCTGCTCAGTTGATGAAATGATAATCATGACTTTAGAATGGAGTTAATCTGTTCTTCTGTCATGCCAATTTTACGCATTTTTTCTGCTATTTCTGCTTCTCTTGCCTTTCTGCCTTCTGCTAGACCTTCTGCTCTTGCTTTCTCCATTCCTCTTTTTTCGCCTCTTTTTTCAGCAGCATTTATTGCCGTTGCTTCATCGTGAAGAGCCTTTTCACGCATTTCAGTGATATATTTCATCTTTTCATCATCACTTAATTCTCGCAAAATCAATGTCACATGATTGCTTTCATTTGTCGTTGCATTTTCTGGCATGACCAGTTCCACCTCTTATGTTATTTATGTCTTTATCATACCATAATCCCAGCAAAATTTCAAGTGTTCAAACAGATATAAACGATTTATCCAACCGCCATTTTTCCTGCCCTATATTTCTCATGAATCCAGTTGCTTTTTCCGGATGAACATGGTATAATAACAATAACAAGAATCCCGGTAAAATTGCAGAAACAAGCAGAGGTGAGAACATGAAACACAAACCCTTGCCAATTGGCGTAGAGGATTTCAAACGGCTGGTGGACAACGAGTACTACTTTGTTGATAAAACGCCGATGATAAAGGAACTTCTGGAAAACAAAGAAACCGTCAATCTTTTCACCAGACCGAGAAGATTTGGCAAAACACTCAATATGAGTATGCTGCAGCGATTTTTTGAGGCAACTGAGAAAAGCAACGCCTATCTCTTTGATGGTTTGAAAATCGCAGCGTATCCGGAGTATATGGTGTATCAGGGACAGTATCCGGTAATCAGTATTTCGCTGAAAAGCATGAAACGAGCTTCCTATCAAGAAGCCTATTTTGAGTATGTCAAACTGCTTTCAGATGAGTTCGAACGTCATGAAATCATTCTGCAATCAGATGCAGTCAGCGAAGAAGATAAGCTGGAATTTCAAAAAATCAAGAAAAGAATTGCAGAGCCAAAAGAGTATAATTCCGCAGTTAAATTGCTGTCAAAATGCCTGCAGAAAGTATACCAAAAGAACGTCATCATTCTCATTGATGAATACGATGTACCATTAGAAAACGCCTACCACGAAGGCTTCTACGATGACATGACCAACCTGATTCGCAGCTGTTTTGAATCTGCGTTAAAAACCAACCCCTCGCTGGAATTTGCAGTTCTGACAGGCTGTCTGCGGGTGTCCAGAGAGAGCATTTTCACGGGCTTGAACAACCTGAAAACTTACTCCATCACGAAAAACAAGTTCTCCCAGTATTTCGGATTTACCCAGGAGGAAATGAAAGAGATTCTGCAAGCCTTTTCTCTGGAACAGTATGCCGGAACAATCGCAAATTGGTATGATGGTTACCGTTTTGGACTAACGGAGATCTATAACCCATGGAGTGTTCTCAATTGCATTGACTCCTACCTGCAAAACGACATGGTTGCCTGCGAGCCTTACTGGTCGAACACCAGCTCCAATCGGATTGTCAAGCGACTTATTGAGGAGTCCAACGAGCGTACCAAATCTATGGTGGAGGAACTCATCAACGGCACACCAATTCACACGCAGATTTTTGAGGACGTGACCTATGGTACAATTGATGTCAATCAGGACTACATTTGGAGTTTTCTGCTGTTTACCGGCTATCTGAAAATCATCTCCTGTGAAACGATCGGCGACGAAACCTACTATGACATGGTGATCCCCAATGTGGAGATCAAGAGCATCTACAAAAACACCATTCGTTCGTGGTTTATCGACCATGTCAACCGTGACAGTAGAACAGACATTCTGGAATCTGTGATTCACGCAGATGCGGAAAAACTAGAGGATTTGCTATGTACCTGGCTGACCAACACCATCAGTTGCTTTGACGAACAGGAAAACTATTACCATGGCTTTGTGACGGGACTAGTTTCTGGATTCAGCGGCTATATGGTGGTTTCCAACCGGGAATCCGGCAACGGACGGTTTGATCTGGTGATAAAGCAGCGTTCCAGATGGCATCATGCTGCAATTCTGGAATTTAAGGTTGTAGAAAAGTATAACCAGATGACAAAAGCCTGTGAAGATGCCCTCAGGCAAATTGAGGAAAAAGACTACGAAGCAAGCCTGCGGGACGAACAGTATGAAAACATTGCAAAGCTTGGAATTTGTTTCTGTCAGAAACGGTGCAGGGTAAAATCCGGCGGTGTGGATCATTTCGATTATTAAAAGTATCAGCTTTATTGAACATATCGTTCTATTGCATTGGTAAGATAAAATCCCTTAGAGTTACATCTCTAAGGGATTTTTTATGTTACTCCCAATCCGTACAAACTTCTGCAAGCTTTTTCCGCAGTGTTTTTTCAAGAGCGGAAAAAGCTGGGATAAAGCTGTCACGCACCAGAAGAATCATTTCATCGATATCACCTTCATTGTAGAGATGCACTGAAACATTTCGCTTTTTCAGCATAAGCAGCCAAACCGCAGAATCGTTCAAAAAACCAAGCTTATAGCCAAGCTGCAGGATTTCCCTTGGAGAACCTGTTTCTGCACCAGCTGCACCATGCAGTTTCAAAATCTCCTGCAATGCCTTCCATGCCAGTTCCAATGTAAGATTGAACTGCCAGATGATCCCTGTTCTGTAAATCTCATTTTCTTTCGCAAACTCAAAATTGGCATGCCAAAGCACATCGAGGCAGCTGGAAAAGTTATCAAGCTTTTTCATAGATTATAACGCCGCTCCTTTCTACTTTTTCTTTCAAACAGCTGCACAGAGATTGAAAAAGCAACCGCTTACGGCGTGAACTGCTCCTCGACCAACGCCTTATTGTCTATATTCAGGATTCTGATTGCTCTTTCTACATCCGCATCAGACAGTGTGCGTTTCCAGCTGCTGTATCCGTCCTCATCGATCGTTTTGACTCTCGTAACCACCAAAAACTGCGATAGCCACTTCCAACGATAAAAGTCGTCATCGTCCAAGATGCAGAAGGTATCGACATCAGGCTTGTCTGCCAACCAGTTTCTGATCTCACTTGGACGGCTGTCAGGACCTGAGCGTCTTGTGAGATCCGTTCGTCCGGATACTTTCAGACCATACTTTTCAAAGTATTCGTGGAGTCTCAGAACATCCTCGTTCTCCGTCTGGAATCCGTCTTCTACAAACTTCCAGTAGTTCACTCTCCAGGAAGAGGTCAGGATGATCTGTGCATCTGTTGCATCAATGATTCTCTTTAACCGTGCAAAACATTCATCCTGAAATGCAGCTTTATAGCTTTCCTCTTTCAGAACACCGTCTATATCTAAAAACAGTACCTTCATTTGAATTCCTCCATTTCTTGTTACCACTTGATCGTTTCAATATGGCTTTTGCTTCTTTCTGTCAACTCCGTCCAGCAGACCGAAACCGCAGTCCAGACTGAAAACAACGCTTTCCCGATACACAGTAATGCTTTTGATATAATCTCTGATAAATGTGCGGAACCGAAAGGATTCTTCCTGCAGTGCGAAGAAAGAATCGATCAAGCCACAAAAGTCTGCATACTCGACAGCCTCTAATTCCTGCAAATTATCCCGACTGCTTTCAAAAGCGATTCTCTGGGATTCCAGCGTATTGATCTGCTCACAGATCTCGATCGTTTTCTCCTTACTGCTTTGCAGCCGAATGTATTCCAGATTGAGTTTGTCCAATTGCTCGTCCAGTGCTTTTCTCCATGCAGGAAGTTTTCGGTTATGCCTGCTGATGCACTGATTCAGATGCCGGATCTGCTTCTTCATCGATGCTTCGCAAAACAGCTCCCGCCCCAAAAGTGCTGTCACGTAGTGATCCAGTTTTTCACTGTCTATCTCTTTGAAGTTACAGCAGTCGCTTCTGTGTGCTGTACAGCAGTACGTATGAAAATGGTATTTGCCGTACCGCTTTCCTCCGCTCATCTTCTTACCGCATTCTCCACACCGAACCATGCCAGAGCAGAGGTAGAAGTGTTTTGCACCCAATTTTCCTACGGCAGAAGCAGATTTTCTTCTTTCCGCAGCCTTTTGAAAGGTTTCCTGCGAGATGATCGCAAGACAGCCATTGGCGATTCTTATAATTTCTTCTTCCGGCTTATGGCGATGACTGTTTCTCCGATGATTGTAATCCTTTGCAGAAGAACGATTGTAAACATAGGTCCCGGTGTATTTGGGATTGTTCAGTATCTCATAAAAGGCTGCACGATTTGGAGTAAATGGATTGCCTTTTTTCGTAACGTATCCGGCAGCATTGAGACGTTCTGCAATGTCACGATTGCCGTATCCGTTGATATACATATCATAGATGATCCTGACAGCTTCAGCTTCCCGTTCGTTGATGACCAGTTTCTTATCCGGACCGACATCGTATCCCAGCGGCGGTGAGCCTCCGGTATGCTTGCAGTGAAAGGCATTTTCCTTTAGTCCTTTCATTACTTCACGTGCGATGTTGGAGGAGTAGTATTCACCAATGGATTCTAACATGGCTTCTAAAATGATGGACTCCGGAGAATCGTCAAGACGTTCCAGGACACTGCAAAGACGAACACCGTTATGTTTCAGCTTGTTTTTATACACTGCCGAATCGTATCTATTACGGCTGAAACGATCTAGTTTATGCACTAAAACAATGTCAAACAATCCTTTCCCGCTGTCTGCGATCATACGCTGAAAGCTTGGTCTGCGGTCATTGGTGGCTGAGTATGCTTCATCTATATAAGTCTCTACGATTTTCCACTTGTTATGATCGCAGAATTCCTTCATTGCTCTGATCTGTGCATCGATGGACTCGGTTCTCTGATGATCTGAGGAAAATCTGGCGTAGAGAGCAACTCGTTTGATCTCAATCATATTCTTTCTCCTTCTGCTGCAGCATTGTTATTTTATCACGTTTTCCACGAAAATGCTACTATTTTTGGAGATTTGAGAAGAAAATCTTCACTTCTCACAAATCGATGTGAGAGCCAAGGCAAAAACCTACAGCTTTTACAAACCAAACTTGTTTCCAATGAAAAATTGACAGTCCCGAACGTCACCACTATCTGATTTCGCATATTTTCAGAGCAACGTCAAGCGTCCGCATTGATCTTTTCCAGCAGAAGAAAAACACCCTTTATGACACCATTTTACCGAAACTTTATCAGAAACGATTGGCTGCCACAAAAGGTGCTGTTTTTGCTTTTTCTCGTTTTTCTTATATCCATAACTATTATATTTATATTATTTTATATATGATATAAGATAATATTAAAATATATAAATATATAGGTGGTTGCCCTGTACAGCCAGCTGAAGTATTGAATTTTTTAACTGTTGTGCTGTCATTTTAAATCCTCCACACTATCAATACCAAGTATTGATGTGATCTGCTCCAAAATACGATCAATATCCGCATTCAGGCTTGCACGCTTCTCTTGATACTGCTGGATCAGCTCTCTCGGAGGGAGTATTTCTTCTTCCTCATGAGGGAAACCGCAGAGGTCAATATTATAGCTTCTTTCCGCAAGCTCCTCAACTGTGTACTTCTTCGCCTTGTCAAAGCCGTCAATGGTGATCTCCTGTCGGTCGCTTCACCACTCAACAGCAGGAGCAAAGTGTTCGAGCTTCATAGGCTTGGTCTTGGAGAAATTCTTGTACCCGTCGGGCATATCCAGACGATAAAACCATGTTTCCTTAGTAGAACCTGTCCTGTCAAAGAATAGAATATTGGTAGTGATAGAGGTGTACGGAGCAAAAACGCTGTGCGGCATACGAATGACAGTGTGCAGATTGAACTCGCTCATCAGCTTTTTCTTGATAGCGACCTTTGCGTTATCCGTACCGAACAGGAAACCGTCAGGGAGAATGACCGCAGCTCTGCCGTTCTGCTTCAAACGGTACATGATAACAGACATGAACAGATCGGCGGTTTCACTGCTTGCCAGATCAGATGGGAAATGATTTTTTACTTCGGTCTTCTCACTTCCGCCATATGGCGGATTCATAAGAAGAACATCAAACTGATCATCCTCAGTATAGTCGAGAACATCCTTTAACAGCGAATTATCGTGATATACTCTCGGTGTGTCAATATCATGGAGCAGAAGGTTTGTGACACAAAGCATATATGGGAACTGCTTCTTTTCAATACCGTAAACCGAGGTATCAAACGCCGCTCTGTCCTCAACAGTCTTTTTCTGCGATTCAAGGGCTTTCAGCCAGCTAATGATAAATCCGCCCGTACCGCAAGCAAAATCTGTTGCCGTTCTAAAAATGATACAATGTAACGAATAACCTTTTAACGATGCACCCACCAGTGCCTTAGTGTGTGCATTATTTAACGATACCGTGTTCATTTGCACACGGTGATAACGATTGGGTGCATAAGTTGCCGCTACACTCATGGATACAGCCTCCTCTCGGTATTATCTCATGATGAGTTCCAGCAAATCATCAATATCCCAAAGTGTCATTAGTGTTTTTTGTTCTTCTGCAAATTTCCGTGCATCTCTTGTAAATTTAGAAGATGTCACAACTACTGATTGATTGGCTTGTGTAGCCATCTGTACTCCATATACGCTTCTAACTACACTAACATCAACTTTATGTTTTTCACCCCAATGTTTACACTCAACAATCAAAGTATAAGGTATAGGGCTTGACTTTGTTGCAACAATATCTCTACCTCCATCTCGTGTTGCTTGCGTTATTTTTACGCTAAATCCAAGCTTTTCAAATATATCAGCTACAAAAAATTCAAACTCTCTTGGTGACATTTTTTTGATTTTCTCTCTATGATATTCTAACAAAGCCTCTGCTTTCTCATATTCATCATAGGCTTCATCACAATAATATTCATCAAATTGATAATCCATTTCAGCTACTGGTTCATCCACAAAATCTCCACCATTACAATCACAATCCGAAAAATTAAATGCACCAGCAGGATATTCATATCCTCTAATATTAAAATCTATCCAAGAATGACATCCTTCACAGCATATTTCACCACGAAAATCATATTCTATTTCTTCACCCATAGATCGTTCATATACTGAAGTGTCATAATCCAAATTATCAGCCTCGACCAATGTTACATAGCCACAATTTTTACACTTGACATAAAAGTCTCCTGATACCTTCATCATAATATCTCACCCCCATTAATCATTTTTTCGAGGGCATATTCTTGGTAGTTCCTCCAAGAAATGCTGTCCGATTTTCTCTGCATCAAAGTGATATGCTTCACAAATTAACCGCAATCCGTCCGGTGTTAGCAGGCGCCCGTTATTTCTATCACGACATAGCTGTTCATAATCCTCTAATTGCTTTTTCGTTATTGTAGGCATCTGATGCCACCTCCTTAATATCACTGTTTTTCAACTGTTATTCTTTTTGCCAGCAAATCTACTAATGTGATTTTATACCCTGCGTCCAGTATAGTATTCGGCAAGGTATGTGTAGGAGAAGGATGCCAGTAAGCCGAATAATTGTAAGCTGATTTGCAAAGTTTCGTACCGATAATCTCCTCTATCTCAGAAAAAGACAATGTAGCTACGTCCTGATTGGTTTCCTGAAGATATTTCTTAAGTGCATCGAACTTGTTGTCATGAGACGGTTCCTCATCAAGTTCTCCGGCAATTACAAGGGCATTACACAACTCATCGTATTTATCGATCATCCACGAAAACAACTCTTGCTGTTTTGCAGGATTGAAGATTTCGCATTCTCTCTTATATACGATGCGTTTTGCCACGCTGTTTCGTTTACTGGAATACCAATCCAGTTTGTCTCCAAACGAAGTCTCTATCATATCTTTCTTGCTCTCAAGCCTGGAAAATGCCTCTCCATTATAAGCATAAATGAGCAAAGACAGATACTTACCTCTGGTTAAAGTAAACGAGAGGTGAAAATCAGCATTAATGACAGGAATGTCATACCAATTCTGTGCATATGGCTTTCTGCTTGCCATGTCTTCTGCACGACCTTCCTGCTCACAGTATTTCACAAATTTTGTCCAAAACATCAGCTGCTGATTGCCGAGTTCCTGGTTAGTATCTGCCGGGCTGTTTTGAGTTTTGGACATAGCTGACGCATCCTCTGTTTCTTCAACAATCGGAGCAGGAACCTCTCTACCATCAACTGCAAAGGTTACATATATCAATTTATCTAACTGGTCACTGGTATAACTGAATTGCCAGCGACTTTCCATAAACTTCAATAGTGATTTGCTTCGTTGATAGATTCTGTCCGCCGACCAATCCGTTTCTTTCGACACCTCTATTTCAGAATGCGAGCCGTTTTGATAGCCCCTTCTTCCGGAAGATTGGGAAGTCTTTTTATCTTCAAAACTATCATTTTGCAATGAAGAATTAATACTCTGTGACAACGGTAGTAAATTTCCCAAAGCACACGAAAGGAGTTCTATCTCTTCATCATCAAATTGTCTGAACTGATTTCTCCAATAGTACTTTGTGGGGGTCTGCGGCAGAATATGTTCAATGGACACTTTGTCTTTTTCTGTTTTTGTGAACATTTTCCAGCTAACTTTATCGAGGTTATTTCTCTGTGCAAGGTGAAGCTCATATTCATACAGAAAATATTTAATGGATTTCCAATCGTAGAAACCACCCATATTATCGAAGTGTTTTTCGATTTTTGTTATAAAATTCGGAATCGCATATTCAATATTTGCATTTGTAGTTTCCGTAATATCATCAACCAGATCACTTATGTCCATCTGTTTTAGGTAAATGCTTCTGGCGGCACGATAATATTCACTGCTTCTAAATGTAGCATTAAAATATCCCAGTCTGAAACAGATAAAGATAAAACGCTCCATTGCTTTAAATGCATCAATTCGCTGTTCAGCTGACAAATCTCTGCGGCTGATGATTACCATAACTAAAGGTCTGAAATATCCAATTCCGATACGATTCAATCTGTCTACCCAAAGTTTTTCCTCTTTGGATAAATTGTCACTCTGCATAGGAAAAAATGTAGCATACCAATATTTTGCTGTATCTTTTAGGCTGTTGACATACGCAGATATTTCGGACGGTTCAAGTTTTGATACTTCAAGTACTTCCGGCTCTGCTGATTCTTCAACCATATCCTCTGTATCATAATCTACAGTTTCCACATCTTCATCTAAGGTTTCTCCTATTATTACAGTTTTCTTTTCAAATATGTTTTTTGCAGAAAACTTGTTTAACAGGAAATGAATATAATCATCACCTTTTTTACGGGAATAAGTAAAATAGCTAATCCAATGTGCTCTTAAAAACTCATCATCCGACAACGGTGTTTTTTCATTTCGCCCCAGTTGATAATATACCTCTTTCCACGCATCGTTTATCTGACCTCTAAGGTTGCTTTTATCCAGCTCATCAAACTTATCATTCGAATACAATGTTGTCAGATAAATCAGTCGATTCTTCAGTAACTCCAAATTCGTGAGTTTCTTGCCACGGTTGTTCATAGTTTCAAATGCTACAAACACATCATAATCATCTGCTATTTCATGAATATTGAACATTAACCGCAGTGTCAATTTCAAGTACAGATTATTCAATCCTTCTGTACCCTCTGCTTTGTATAAAGCCGCTAAATTTTCAGAGAAAAAGGATTTTGCAAACTTTAGATTCTTTGTATAATATGTTTCATTTACAGTTCTGGAAAACGGCTCATTGAAAATCCGATATCTAAGGTAATCTGCGCTTGGATTATCCACTTCATAACCGAACAGATAAGTAGTAATCTGGTTATTCGGAGGTCGGTGTTGGCAGATGTATTTTGCGACCACATCTTTCAGAGTATCATACCCAAGGACTATCTCATCTTCAGATTTGCCGGAATTGCAATCAAGTGAACGTACAAACTCAACAATCTCATTCAGCAGAATGATAAATGTTGTCAATCTCTGCTGTCCGTCTACGATATGGCAGGGTTTAAATCCTTTGTCCACCATCCATAAGTCACTGCCCCAGCTTTTTGTTTCTGTACTCTTAAGCACTTTTAATGAAAGAAGTCCAGTATAGTGATATCTGCCTTCCTGCAGATTCGTTAAATCATCCCAAAAGTCCACCAATTGTGACTGCTGCCAGGCATATCCTCTCTGATAATCCGGTATTCTAAATAATCTGTTCTGAAACAACAGGGATAAAGGTTGTAATTCGTTAGCCATTCAGACAGTCCTCCTTATCAGTTTTTCTTTTCACATAAGTCAGTTCAATATCATATCCCAGTGCTTCCAACATCTGCACATAAGTCTTATTGACCACACCGTCCTGCTTCTTTATGATACGATTCACATACTGACCTGTTGTTCCGATTGCTTCTGCTAATTGTGCCTGCGTTTTGCCTGCTTCGATGCATTTTACTTTGACATCTACCTCAATATTGTTTTTTACCATTCCCATTACCTCGCTTGCACATTTTAATGTTTATAAATAACACTATTAAGATAAATTATAGCACATCTTTTCTCGATTTACAATCCGTCCGGAACATTGTTTACAAAATATCCGAAAAAAGAAAAACACCCTGCATCACTGCAAGGTGTCTCTGTGTATCTCTATCCTGTTTTATACCTGTATTTCCGACCCGTCCTTGAATGTGACGGTCATTTTCTTATCCTTATCCACCGTGATGTACTCGACCATACTGCCCCACATCCCGGCATCAAATTCCGTGATAGGTGCTCCATGCTTTTCAAGAATATCAATGAAGATGCCCAGTTTTTCATAATGAGCCTGCTTTTCCTCTATGGCTTCCATAATGGCATCATACCTTGATTTAACCTTTTCGTATCGTTCCACCAAACCATCATAGCGTTTCTGATAATCCTCCTGGTTCTGTGCGGTTCTCGCATTCTCCGCCACACAGCTTTGGGTCAGTTCCACAACAATTTCCATCTCGCTGCGAAGTTTGTCCTGTTCCTGCTCCAAAGTAGTGACATTGCAGACCGTCTGCCGTATCAGCTGAATGTTTTCTATGATTTCGTCTCTCTCGGTAATGAGGATATTCATTGCCTTGATAAAAGCAGCGATGATTTCTTCTTCCGTAACATGAGGAGTTTCGCATTTTCTATTCCCATCGAATTTATGGTTGCAGCGATAAATGACCCTGCGGTACTTGTCATTGGAATGCCAGACCTTGGATCCGTACCAACTGCCGCACTCGGCACATTTTATCTTGTTTGAGAAGATGCTGACTCCGCTGTACCTTGCTTCGTTTTTCTTGGAGCGTTTGGCAAGTTCCACCTGCACCAAATCATAAACGCTTGGCTCGATAATGGCTTCGTGGTTGCCCTCCACATAATACTGGTCGTAATACGCTTAGGGAACTCATCATTCTCCAATTAAAAGATGCCGATACCCCAGAAAAACACCGAAACTGCGTTATCTCTTTTGAAGAAAGGCAGCTTTTTACTCGTGTTTTGACATTTGCCGACTTCAATATGTTCAATAAAGTCAGCCAATACCTGTGGAGTGAGTTCTATAACGGCATCATACTTTTTGATTGCCTGCATAAACAGTTTGACCTTGTTGACAGACTCATTTTTCTCATGAAGTTTTCCTATGAGTTCTGCAACCAATTCGTTAAGTTGTTCTTTTTCTTCATCGTAAGTCCTTTTCAAGCTTGCAAACAGCGAGCCATCTATTTCACCTCTGACCTTTGCCTCAAACAAACCTTGAATGTACTTATCGATTTCCGTAATGCGAAGCTGAGATTTTTCAAGCTCCGCTGAAACAACCGCTTTGCAGTCGTCAGATTTCTTCTCAACACGTTTCTGAATGGTCTTGTAGAATTCATCGGGATTGGCATTTGCCTTATAGATCACGCTCTGAATTGCTTGTAAGACCTCGGTTTCAAGATATTTCTCAGGAACACCATGGAAGTAACACCCTTTGTTTTTCCTGTAAGTTGTACACTCATAGCAATAAAGAACGTTTTCGCTTTTTGTCCCACATCTTCTGCCGTGCATTCTTGCGTGACAGTCCATACAATACAGATAATCACCAAAAAGATACTTATGTGGTCTTGACGGATGACGTATTGTTTTTTCACGCCTGTCCTGTGCCATCTGAAACAGTTCACGACTGATAATTGCAGGGTGTGTGTCGGGAAAAATCTTGATCTTGTCACTTCCGTTATAGATTACAGTCTTATTCTTGTAAGAAGCAATCTGTGTGCGAAAATTGACCGTATCACCGACGTATTCCTGACGCTTGAGAATGGAAGCAATCGTTCCGCTGTTCCATAAATAAATGTTCTCGGCAGTAACCGCAATTCCTTTTCGTATTTTCTTATGATATTCCACTCCAATACGTTTTTCAGCCCGCAACTGCAATGCGATCTGCTTTGTTCCCATTGCATGATGCACATACAGTTCAAATATTTCTCGGACAACTTCTGCAGCTTCCTCATCTATCTGCCAATCCTGTTTGTTCTCAGGGGTATTGTAATATCCATAAGGCAGTTTTGATGTGATATGCTGACCGCTGTTGCCTTTTTGGCGTACCATGGAACGGATCTTCTTTGAAATATCTCTGCTGTACCATTCATTCATCAGATTGTTGATCGGCAGTAAATCATTCATTCCTTTGGCAGAATCCACATGATCGCTGATTGCAATAAAACGAACATCGTACTTTGGAAAGTCAATTTCCACATACTGACCTACCATAAGATAATTTCTGCCCAGTCGGCTCATATCTTTAACAATGACTGTTCCAACCAGTCCGTTTTTAATGTCATCCATCATACGCTGAAAGTTTGGACGGTTAAAATTTGTGCCTGTGTAACCATCATCTGCGTAGTAAGAAAGATTGGTAAAGCCATTGGATTCAGCATAGTTTTTCAGCAACGCTTTCTGGTGTTCAATGCTTCCGCTTTCCGTGTCAATTCCGTCATCGAAAGAGAATCTGACGTATAAAGCAGTGATTTTCCCTGTCTGCATACTTGTTTCCTCCTATACTGACAGGCTTAAATTTGCTATTTCTATTTTAGCGCAGATCAGAAATAAACGCAACCAGAAAAGAGAAATTGTCGCCGAATCGTCGCAGTCTGTAACCGGGTTGCAGCAATCAAAACAGTATACGTTCTTCATATTCAGTTTTCAAGATTCTCAAGTTTTTCAAAGCATATATGACGCAGAATTTCCAAAGCCTTATGCAGTTTTTTAGACATTGCCTGCCTTGATATTCCGCAGTTCGCAGCATATGCTTTTATCGTTTTGTAGTTTCCATAATAGAAACCGACTATGACTTCAAATTTATCCTGATACAGATTTTTGAGCATCAGAAGTCCTTGCTGTAAAGCAAGCAGCTGAATATCTTCCTGATCAGATGGAACGAATATATTATCATGATAAGTGATAACCATTCGCTTTTCACGCCGATCCAAATATTCCTGATGACGAATCATCTTTTTGGTCTGCTCATCTACTGCATACAGCGTATTGAAGTCAGTATATGGTCTGCCTATGTCATCATCTCCAAATCAACAGACAGGCTTTTGAATTTGCTGTAGTAATCATAGCACAAAAGCAATGAAAAAGCAAATCTGCACTTTTTTCAAGTTCCCAAATAATCGGAAATTTTTTGATTGGGGAATTATGCTGCATATAAAAACTGCACCTGAACATTTCTGTTCAAGTGCAGTTCCTACATATCGTTTGTATTATATAATATGAATGAAGAAGTGAAAGCGTATTTTCTTGAACTCATGATGACTACCGAGAGCGAGGAGATGACCGAGCAGAATGCGTTTACACTCAGCTTATGCACGGACTGAATAAATGTTTGATGAGGATGAATAAGCAAGAGAGAGTTGCCGAAATGGTAGCTCACTCTTTCGCTATTTTTTGGAATCATCATCAATTGTATCTCCAACAAATTGATATTCTTTAGAATTATAATACTCAGGATTATTACGTCCTTTTCCCTTAGGATACGGTTTAACCTGTATAACTCTGCCATCGGATAATGTTCTTGAATGTCCTCTTACTCCCCATACTGGCTTTTTGTATTCACGGCCTAAATCAGTCTTCCCGTATTTGATTATATTTCCGTTTTTATCCACAGGGATAATTCGCTTAACTAAAACAATTCGGTTACTATCATAATTATTTTCGCTCGGTGAAACTGAGCCACGCTGTTCAATTATCCGTATTTCTTCTGGACAATTATTCATTTTATATTGTATCCCAAACCAAATATTTGCAAGATATTCTCCTAATGATTTTATAATATCAAATGAAAAATATTCCGTTGCTTCTTCTGAAATGATAACAGGCATTATATAGCCGCTTTCATCTTGTCCGATTTCAAGAATCGCTGTATCTAATTCTACTGCATAATCCTTATCAACAAAACAAATGGTTAATGCACAATATACTGAATTGTTATTGTTGAAAAAAGAAGCATATACCGCATAGCATTTTCTTTCACGTTCAGTATTCGTAAAATCACAAAGAATACTGCCTATGCCATTTTCGTCATTGACCCCCTCAAAAATATTGACAGTAAACTCATTTAGAGCTATTGGAGTCGTTTTATCAAATAAATCGTAAGGTTCTCCAATCATTCTCAGCTTTTCAGCTGTATTAGATGATAGCTCAAAGTAGTCGAGTGGATGAGTGAAATAGATAGTTTCTCTAAATATATCCGTTTGCTCAAAAGATGAAAAAGAATGTACATAACTCCTCCAATGCCGAGTTAATTCAGGAGAATCAGCGATTGATTTTGTATTTGAAAAAAACATAATTATTCCTCCTTTCACGCTTCAAACCAAAGACCGCTATCGTATAATCCTGCATCAAATCAGAATAGGGTTAATTGTGATTCGATATTTGACTGAACCTTTCTGATATTCACTTTATCATCTTCTTCAATATTTCCGCAAATAAGTGGCGAAGTTGTAACATGAGCAGAATGATTTTTGGCTGCGATTGCTGGATTGAAGTTTGCGTAACAATAAGCACAACCATTTTCGCAAGTGTTGTACATCCCTATATCTATGCTTTCAATACAACCGCAAACACCTCTTTGATTTTTATCCTTGCCTATTTTCAGCGTATAATTACCCAATCTTTCTAATCTCTGCTTGTCAATACAGCAAGCATGGGTTATACCCAATGATGAAAGGTCGTATTCTTCAGCACAGGTATCTATATAGATACCTTCATTTTTGGCAACGGATATAAAATAACTCATAAGTTCAAGCACATCATCATTTGAAAGTGTCTGAATATTAAATCGCTTGATATTGCGAGCAGTATTTTTATATAAGTCAATAAAGCTCACCGTGCATTTTTCTGTAAACTTGCTTAGTTTTGAGCAGAGAGCCTGAAAATACTTTTTGTGATATTCAATGGTGTAATACTCATTTATAAAAATAGGATCATATCTCCATACAACTCTTTCTTTTCCGATGAGAGAAGATAATTTCTGAAAGGCTGGAATGATAAAATCATTTTTGGACGGAACATTAGGTTCAATATCTTTCCCATATACGTTTAAGGTAAACTGAAAATAATAGACGTATTTTTCTAATTCAGATACTCGTTCTATCATTGGAATAGGATTTTTTGTCCAGAACACAATACCGTCAACCACATCAGGAGATAAGTCTATTCTGCTAATCTGATGAATATTCATCGGATTACGAACGCAGACATAGCCTTCTTTGATTCTGTTTAAGAACCATTCTGAATAGTATGTCGGTATATCTGTCCGTCTGCTGGCACTTATAATCACTCATTCCACCTCCAATAACAATTGAATTGTTGAGTTTAATGATTCTTGCGCATGATACTTGTGCTTCAACTGTGCCGGAATATCAAAATAGCATTTCTTAGCATTTTTGTATGCTGAAAATCCATTAGTTTGATAGTAATTAAGATTTCCAGTATCAAAATACATATAGTCACTATTCGTTATCTTTGCACCTGCTTTTTCTATTGCTTTTTCAAAATGTGAAAAATAATCGCGCCCTCGATTATTACTATTTACATCATTGATTATAAACAACAGGTGGTGTTTTTTTTCTTTTTTAAGCACAATGTTTTGGGCAATTCTTTCTGCCAATAAATCAATTAAACCTGTTTGATTTGTTTTATACAAATATGAAATAAGATAGCTTATTACTATTATATTTGCTTTGGGAAGAGGGGTATCAAAGCAATCAAAAACATCTTTGTACTCTGGTATTTTAAATCTAACTCTTTCATCGTTAGAATAGTATTCTTTTATTTCATCATGAATAGGACTCCATAATGTATTGATATCAACGCCTATATAGGAGATTGGAACCTTTACCCTACCTTTATTCAAAAAAACATCAAAAGCCATTAAATCAGCACAACCGCCACATCCAAGTGATAGGATATGATAATAAGGGAAGCCTCTAATAAAATCACGTTCCGCTGCTATTGCCCACATTATTTCTGTTGTGTATAAATAGGAATATTGACACACATAATGATATATCATCTTTTGACAGTCATACTGTTTCTTTATGATTTCACCTGGAAATCTACCTGGAAAATGTACTTGATAGAGGCAGTTATAACAACTCCCACTACATTTCCCAGAAGGATGATTACATGCTTCCTCGTTACAGCCACAGTTAGAGCCGAATTCAGAATACTTTTTATCACTAAAATCTACAATATGATCTATAAGCATTGGTTTTCCCCTTCCTTTAATTTATCTTCAAAACTCATAAACGATAATTTACAGCACCAACTCAAGCTGTTGTACGACTATTGGTTCACTCAGTTTGATTTTCCCGATGAGAACGGCAATCCGTATCGAGCTTCGGGCGGTGCTATGGTGTGGTGTGATGCGCTTCATCAAAATATCCCCGTAAACTTGAATATATCATCATTGGGTGAAATATGTTCTTTCAAAAATGGAATCAATTACGAAAAAGACGAGATAGGTAATAAACAGTACAAGATTGTAAATGTTAGAAATATTACAGCCTCTCAGATGTTGCTTGATCCCAATAGTTTTGATACGATTGCTCTAAGCGATAAGAAAGCAGACAAGTATTTGATAGAGGCTAATGATTTTCTCATTGCGAGAAGTGGTTCTCCTGGAGCAACAAGACTCTTAATTCCGTCTACCATTCCAACTATATACTGCGGCTTTATTATTTGTTGTAGTACAAGCTATGAGTTGAAAAATTATATAGCCTTAACCTTGAAAAAGCTCGAAATAGCCAATGATACAAAGTCAAGTGGCTCAATATTAAAGAATGTTAGTCAAGATACGCTAAAAGAGATAATGTTATGTATTCCTCAATCTAAGATGTTAGATTCCTTTAACAGAAAGGCTAACAGCATTATTCGAGCTATGCAAGTAACAATTGAGGAAAACAATACCCTTACGGCTCTCCGTGACTGGCTCTTGCCGATGCTGATGAACGGTCAAGCTACAATATCAGATTGATACGATAAATTATCGTTTATCTTATTATTGCATTGAATTTTTTTATCTATGCTGGATAAAACATCGACAATAGCATTTTGCGTAGCTATATCGTGAAGATTAACGGTCATGTTTCGTAGAGAGTTAAGAGTAATTGTCCTCTGAGCAGCTCCGATAGCCATTTTATCTGCTATATAGTAAAAGTTAGGGTTCAGCATTGCATAATACAGGTATCTTGAATTAACCTTATCATTAGGCTTCAAAATAGCAATATGTCGCTGAAAAACAAATCTTTTATCAAAGTCGATAAATACTGGTTTTCCAAACGAGCCAACGACAGAATAAAGAATATCTCCGATTCGAGCCTTCTTTTCCTCAGATAAGCTATCGTAATAGCTGTCAGGAACAAACATAGTGCCATTAAAATTTATCTGATTATCACCGTCAATATTTGAAATCGTAATGAACGGGACACCGCTTTGTGATTTAGGCGGTGGCAGATGATCGCCGTCTGAAATAGATTTACAACACTCAGACAGCTTTACTTTTTTATTCTCCATATACAATACTCCATAACGTGTCTCTGTATCATTAAAGAGAGAAAATGAATTTAACAATTCTATCACTTGATACATCAGTAGCATTTTCAATATCCTGCTTGCACCAATAAGGCTTAGTATCATTCTCATATTTCTTGACTAAGGCAGTTGCAACGGGATATTCGCTATCAATATAGCCTGTCTTATCGGAGAGCTTGGTAGAAACCTTTGTTCTGAACCACTCGTTTCCGATAGACCTGTTGATCTTTTCTTCAAGAAGTATCTTGTTGCCGAGCTTGTTAACCGTATCATCAAATTCTTCCTTGCTTTCGATCTGGGCATCTTTTCTGATAGCATCAAGGTTAGCACCACTCTGAGGCATAATATGCTCTATGTCATATTTGCTGCCAAGAACAAACGACAGTCCATTTTTCTGAGCAAAAAGATACTCGTTCAGGTATACAAGCATATTCCTGTCGTATTCAGACACATACTTCTTGATTTCGTCAGCTTGCCATTTCTCTGAGATATGCTTATCGAAATCAGCCTTAATATCTTGCACAGATACAGAGCTGTCAGCCATTTTAACTATCTCACCGAAAAGGAATGTCTTGAATGTACTGCTGGAATAGCCTATATCCACAAGTTCCAGTACAGTAAAGAGCCTTAACAGACAAACTGCAATTTCATTAACATTTTCCTCAGATATTTTGTCTGCATCAAAACGGTGAAAATAGCTTGCTAAAAACAGCTTTGCATTATCATTAAACTTCAAAAGAACCTGAATAATAGGATAAGCAGATGCTTTCTTCCATATCTTTGCAATGTTTATCATTTGATTGCATAGTCCGATAGGATCATTGAGAAGCTCTTTGTTGTCCTCTGTAAAGTATCTTCTAAGACCTGGTGTTGTTACGTTTATTGAGCCGGTAGCCGTAACAATCTCATTATTCTTGTTCTTTGCACGTTCAAAATACATCTGCTGCATAAGGATAGCATCAATATTGGCTATACCATTCTGTTTCAGCTCATCAATAAGCTCAATCAGCTCTTTCCACAGCTTTGTAAATTCATCGCTGACTTTGCTCTTTTCTGCTTCTGCATAGAGCTTTGCGGAGATAATATCCGAATCATAAAGCGGTAATCCGTCAGAATTCAGTGAGTTGAACATCGTAATAGCCTGTTCGACCTGCCAACTCTTGATCTCGATGACTTCACAGCTATCCGTAAGCGTTTTTGCAAAGCTGTTGAGCTGAGAATCTGAAAGCTCCTTCGCTCTATCATAGAAGAATTTGAAATTCCTAAAGAAATTCGTATACTTATTATCTTTCTGCTTACGGGGAATTTTGATAACTTTGGATTCAGCTTCGGCGTAGTCAACAGCACTGAGTATAGTCTGCAATTCTGTTTTATAAAGCTCGTTGATAGAGTAATTCTCAATGATAGGCTCACTGTTACAGATAGCTCTATCCGTTGCAATATCGGGATTATCAGGAATGTCCTCTGTTTCAGCCTTATATAGAATACCCATGATCTTTCTTCTGCGCTCTTTAAGTCCTCTGCACAGGTTTTCAGAATCATCATCTTGACTTGTAGTGCCTATCGCTACATTGATACGAACCAAAAGAGCCTTCATCAGCAACAGAAATGTTGTTGTTCTCTGCTGTCCGTCTATAAGCCCCAATACAGTATCGTCCTTCTGGCAGTTGATAATAATTGTGCCGAAGAAATATCTATCCTTGCTATCACTGTCAATGAAGTCTGTAATATCCTGCCACAACTTATCGCAGTTAGTAATAGACCATGAGTAAGGTCTTTGATACTCAGGTATGGTGTATTTCGTATCTTCTTCTAATTTGAGGTATGCTCCGATCTTTCGGAGTTTTGGCTCGATACTCTTTGCCATAACAATAACCCTTCTTTCTGTTATTTCACCCTATATACTTTCTATGGGCAATCTTGACATTACTCTGCTTCACCATAGCATACTGCAATGTGGTATCTATCCGCCTATGACCGAGAAGCTGTTGAAGCTGCTCAATTGGCATACCCTTGTCGATAGCCATAGTAGCTAATGTGCGCCTGAACTTGTGAGGGTGAGCTTTCTGAATGTTCAGGCGTTTACCGATTTTTCTAATTCTCACCTCTACACCACCGATTTTTAGGCGATTGTAAGGTGCTTTCAATGATACGAAAAGAGCTTCATTATCGTCCGTCCTGCTGTCAAGATACTGCTTCAAATGCAATTTGGTACGGGCATCAAAATAGACAATACGCTCTTTATTGCCCTTGCCGAGAACAACGCACTCACGCTCCTCAAAGTCAATATCGGAACGGTTTAGTAGCACAAGCTCTCCGACACGCATACCTGTTGAAGCGAGCATATCAATCAACGCTAAATCTCGCAATTCCGTACAATCGTCACGCATCTGCTCCAATGCTTCATCGCTGTAGGTATCCTTTATTGTGCTTGCTGTCTTGATCTTGTGTATCCTGCGTACAGGGCTTTTCATAATATAGTTTTCTTCTTCGAGCCAAGAAAAAAGCTCGATAATATGCGCCGTATGTTATCTATGGTTACACGGCTTGAATTGTTTTCTTCCTGATAGCTTGTCAGGTACTTTCTTAAATCATCAGTATCAATGTGCTTTACCTGCTTGCCGACAGCGTCGAGCATATTTGTAATGGTCTTTTGATAGTACCTCAGCGATTTCTCCGAGCAGCCCTCTATTCGCTTTGACGAAATGAACGAGCTGACGATCTTATCGTTGCTATCTTCTTCTGTCTTATCGCAAGATACCGCAGTAATGCCAAAGAAAGCAATGTCCAGCATTTCCGATAGCTGTTCGAGCTGAAAATTATCCAACACCGACAGCATTTTCTGCATGATTTCGTTTTTAATTTCCTGTATCATAGTCAATTCTCCTTAGAATAAAATTCAAGAGAACGACTCCCAACGGCAGTCCCTTTTTATAACTTCCGCCGTTGGAGGAAGGTAAGCGCAAATCATTATTTCATAAAACTATTTTTTATTGTATCAACGATTGCTTTTATTTGTCGATCACCATTTTCTTTCACTTTTTGCCCTATATCATCTAAAGGTGTATTACCTCCATAAATTGATGATTTGTTCAGATTTAAGACTTCAAGATAGTTTGTGAAGTTTGTAATCACTTTATATGGTATATGTATAGTATACATAAATTCATTTATTGCAGAAGATGAATAGGTATCAAGCGGTTGAATCTGTGATGAGAACAGCATAAAGTTTCCTGACTGACGGCACATTCTATACCCAATCTTATTAGTTTTTATGCAAACGGGTAAATAGTAATCATTTTTTATATAATCAACAAACACTTGATAATTATCATCAGTTATTATAAATGGTTCAGAAGCACCTTTTGTTTTCCCGTCTTCTGTTACTATCCTTAGATTGCAGTATTTTTCATTATAAACAGAAGGATTTAAAACGTAGATTCTTGCTTCATCGTTTAATTCTTCGCCACCATTTGTTACAGTGATACCATCTACAGCGAAGAACAATCCAACCAAAGGATCTTCTGACCAATCTAATAAAGATGTAGGCATTCCATAATGCTGTGCGAAGCAGAGCTATTCAATATCGTTCATTTGGAAAGAAGGATTAAGATTGTTCTCAACTATTGCTTCTTTGAACGATTCGAGCATTAAGAATTGGTCTGGAAATCTCACTTCTTGTCCTTTAAGATGGAACGTCTTAGCTATAGGTGAGATAAGTGTTCCATATCTATCGGTTGTCTCAAAGCATCTATTCTCTCTATAAAGCGTAGGCACAAGATACCATGATGCTTTGTTATGTCCTCTAAACCATAACTCATTTTTTTCAATGTCCTTAATTTCTTTTAACGCTTTGATATAATCATTAATTGACTCAATAGTATAATCTCTCTTGTTATTCATAAAGCAAACTCCTAAAATATATATAGTATAAACGATAATTTATCGTATCAATCAGATATGGTAGCCTGACCGTTCATCAGCATAGGCAAGAGCCACCCACGAAGTTGCGATAATTTTGATTTTCACAAATATTATTGCTGATTTGAGCGTATATTTCTTTTGTTTTTTCGTGATAAAGGTTTAATGCTCTTTCTGACGGCTTTAGCAGCATAATGTTACATAAATCATCATTATTTACTGATTCTTGTGTAGCTCCATGTGCTAAAGTATCTTTTATTGTTTCAAAATAGGAATGTTCAATAAAAGTCGCTATATATTCAAAGCTCAACAGGTTACACTGTAATCCACAAAATCCTGTTGAAAGAATAGAATTCTCAATTATAGATTTCATCTCACAATTAAGATTAAGATGCTTTACACTGTTTTTCATCTTAGCAAACCAAACCGAAAGCTCTGATGGCTGCATATTAGTTCGACTTTCACGAGTTTTGTAGTCAATATTGTTGCCTTTAAGAATAGTAGTTCCAACGATATTCCATATAATTATAGCACAATTCGCATAATTTGTCAATCATTAATTCAATGTATTTCTCTGTTTTCACAGAAGAAAGGGCGTTATAACCAAAGTAGCAAAAACGCTTTGCCTATTATATTCATAATTAATGCCAGTAGATACTGATACGAGTTTTGTGTTACTATTCGGAATGGGGGTAGTAAAGGTATGGATAGACTAAGAGAGTCACCGTTTATCCACTGTAGATAAAAATGCACTTGAACATTTCTGTCCAAGTGCATTCATATCATATTTCTTTTCTTGTCTTGCGATAGAAATCATTGAAACTCATACCGAAAAACCGTTTTGCAAACCAATAAACATTAGAAGATTCAGGATAGCCAAGCAAAGGATAGATTTCTTTTATGGAAAGTCCCTTTTTAATGGCATCAATCAGAATCTCTTTGCGTACTTCAACAATTACAGTCTGAAAGTTTGTACCTTCTTCTGCAAGAGCACTTTTCAGACTTGTACGTTTTGTTGCCAAAGCTTCTACCACATTTGCTGTATCACATCGCCTTTCAAGCAATAATTGAGGGGCGATTTCTTTTATACGCTGTGAGTATGGCTTAAACCGCACATCCACCAACTCAGAAAGATTGCCAAGTTCGTAAATATAGATGTCAACAATACGTTTTCCGTAATTCTTTTCTTTCTGTCCCATTGGTTCATCGATCACGATTTTTTCAATCAAGGCATCGCATATTTCATGTGTGACAGTATCTAACTCCGATAATCTGTAGTTCTCTATTTTGTTTAGTATTTCTGTGACAGAGAGAAACTTTTTGCTGATTGTGGATTTTCGTAAAGTAACGTCCGAAAGAAATTGAAGCAGTTCTTCCTTTTCACAGCTTAATGCTCTTGATTGAGTCCTGAATTCTGAATCTGATAATTTGACTTGAAATTTCTTTTCATATAGCTCTGTCAAAAGTCTGCTGATGGAATTGACTCGATTTTCAGCATCTTTGATCTGCTTGTCAAGTTCGGTAAGCTGGTTTAATCCAAGTTGAGTGATGAGTGTATCTCTGCCGTCTTTAACAGCCATATAAAGCTTTTTAAGGTGGTCAAGTGTAATTCTTCGTAACTCGTCTTCAGTTATGTGATTGGAACGGCAAGTGCCGTATTGCATATACGTCTTACAGACAAAATATACACCATTGACACTATGTCTTCGGTGCATCTTTGCTCCACATTTTGCACAAACACATTTATTTCTGAAAAAGGTATCATTTTTCACCTCATTTGAAGGTGAAAATGAGTTCTTTGATATGGTTTTCAGCTTTTCCTGTGTCTTTTCAAAATCTTCTCTGCTGATTATGGCAGGGTGCTGATTTTCAAAAACAACCCAATTTTCTTTTGGGAGAAAGAGCCTTGATTTGGATTTATACGATGTTGTTTTCGTTTTGAAATTCACAGTATCTCCGCAATATTCCTGAAATTCAAGCAGTCGTCTGACCGTTTGGAACAACCAGCCATAAGAAGTACTGACCTTTGTATATTTGTATCCCATGTACGCACTCGGTGTCGGTACTTTATTGGTTCTCAGGTATTTTGCAATCGAATTGATCGACATATCCTGATGCAGGAACATATCAAAAATCATTCGTACAATCTTAGCAGATTTCTCGTCGATTTCCCACCGATTATGATCGCCGTCAACCAGTTTGTAACCATAAAGCGGACGTGATTTCAGTTTGACTCCATTCATACCAAGTGTATGCTTTGCATAAGTGATCTTTTTGGAAATATCAGCTGCATACATTTCAGCAAAGATACTTTCAAAAACAAACAGGTCATTTTCTGTGTTATAGGAATCGTAGTGATCGGTTATGCCAATCACCCTGACATGATGCTGCGGCAGAACAAGTTCCACATACTGACCCACCAGAATATAGTTTCTTCCGAATCGGCTCAGAGCTTGTGTTCATAGCGAAAAAGTGATATAATAGGAGACATGAAAAAAGAGTA
>OKSD01001341.1_pt1 | contig 24599 bp, 19 predicted proteins | sample 1601221 | NCBI WGS metagenome assembly OKSD01 (sample SAMEA3541550, study PRJEB24748) | human gut metagenome | biome: human gut; feature: human-associated habitat; material: faeces | place: China | collected 2012
CAGGTGGACGTGGACAGTACGGACACTGTAAAGTTAAATTCGAGCCAATGGATGTTAACGGTGAGGAAACATTCAAATTCGAATCTTCTGTAGTTGGTGGAGCTATTCCGAAGGAATATATCCCGGCTGTAGGTGAAGGTATCGAAGAGGCTATGCAGTCTGGTATCCTTGGAGGATTCCCGGTTGTTGGTCTTAAGGCTAATGTATATGACGGTTCTTACCATGAAGTCGATTCAAGTGAAATGGCTTTCCATATTGCAGGTTCTCTTGCATTTAAGGACGCTATGAAGAAGGCATCTCCAGTTCTTCTTGAGCCTATCATGAGAGTAGAAGTTACTATGCCGGAAGAGTACATGGGTGACGTTATTGGAGACATTAACTCACGTCGTGGACGTATCGAAGGTATGGATGACCTCGGCGGCGGAAAGATCGTTCGTGGATTCGTTCCATTGTCAGAAATGTTTGGATACTCTACAGACTTACGTTCCAGAACACAGGGACGTGGTAACTACTCAATGTTCTTCGAGAAATACGAGCCAGTACCGAAGTCTGTACAGGAGAAGATTTTATCCAGCAAAAATGACTAATTATTTATAAAATGCTTGAAAAAGTGCTACATTTGAAATATAATCAAATGTAGCCGAGCAAACGAACAATTTGTTAATATGCCATATGGCACTAAATTAAGGAGGATATTCAAAATGGCTAAAGCTAAATTTGAAAGAACAAAACCGCATTGTAATATCGGTACTATCGGTCACGTTGACCACGGTAAAACAACTCTTACAGCTGCTATCACAAAGACACTTGCAGCAAGAGTACCAGGAAACACAGCAGAGAACTTTGAAGATATCGATAAAGCTCCAGAAGAGAGAGAACGTGGTATCACAATTTCTACAGCTCACGTTGAGTACCAGACAGAGAAACGTCACTATGCACACGTTGACTGCCCAGGACATGCTGACTACGTAAAGAACATGATCACAGGAGCAGCTCAGATGGATGGAGCTATCCTTGTTGTAGCTGCAACAGACGGAGTTATGGCTCAGACTAAAGAGCATATTCTTCTGTCCCGTCAGGTTAACGTACCATACATCGTTGTATTCATGAACAAATGTGATATGGTAGACGATGAAGAGCTTCTTGAACTCGTAGAGATGGAGATCCGTGAAGTACTTAACGAGTATGACTTCCCAGGAGATGACACACCGATCATCCAGGGATCAGCTCTTAAGGCTCTTGAAGATCCAGACGGAGAGTGGGGAGACAAGATCATGGAACTCATGGACGCTGTTGATACATGGATCCCAACACCAGAGCGTGCTACAGACAAGCCATTCCTTATGCCAGTAGAGGACGTATTCTCTATCACAGGACGTGGAACAGTTGCAACTGGTAGAGTAGAGCGTGGAACACTTCACGTATCTGACGAAGTTGAAATCATCGGTATCCACGAGGACGTTAAGAAGACTGTTGTAACAGGAATCGAGATGTTCCGTAAGCTTCTTGATGAGGCTCAGGCTGGAGATAACATCGGAGCACTTCTTCGTGGTATTCAGAGAACAGAGATCGAAAGAGGACAGGTTCTTATCAAACCAGGTACAGTAAGCTGCCATAAGAAATTCACATGCCAGGTTTACGTACTGACAAAAGACGAGGGTGGACGTCATACTCCATTCTTCAACAACTACCGTCCACAGTTCTACTTCAGAACAACAGACGTAACAGGTGTTTGCGAGCTTCCAGAAGGAATCGAGATGTGTATGCCTGGAGATAACGTAGAGATGACAGTTGAACTGATCCATCCAGTAGCTATGGAGGAAGGTCTTCGTTTCGCTATCCGTGAAGGTGGACGTACAGTAGGATCAGGTACAGTTGCTTCAATCATCGAGTAATTAATATCTAGATAGATTTAATATCGATACTTAAAATGAAATATGCCCGCAGGACTTCGGTTCTGCGGGTTTTTCTATTGGTGCGCAAATATACAAAAAAGTATTTTCTTAAATATGTTGTGCTTTGAAAAATCCTATTGAAACTGCCCGCATTTCTCAGTATAATATCACTGTATTAGGAAATACTTTGAAGAACGTCTGTTAGGGAAGATTCTCTAACGGACGTTTTTGGGGATAATCAAAATCATATGGCTAATGGGAGGAATTTATGGATAAGGCATATTTAAAGCGGGCAAGTACCGTTGCAAAGGTCATTTTTGGAAATGTTTTCTATGCGTTTGTAATCAAACTTTTTCTTTTACCGGGGAATCTGATGACAGGAGGAACAACCGGTATTGGTCTGGTAGTGAAGCATTTTACGGGAGCATCAATTTCTGGATTTGTCTTAGCATTTAATATTGTGATGCTGATAGTTGGAGTGATTTTTCTTGGCAAGAAATTTGCACTGACGACAATTCTCAGTTCTTTCACATATCCAATTGCATTGGAAGCGGCCAATCATATTTTTGGTGATCTGGTGATTACGGATAATCCAATGCTGAATACGATTTTTGCCGGACTTGGAATCGGGATTGGACTTGGTATTGTAATTCGAACAGGAGCTTCTACCGGAGGTATGGATATTCCACCGTTGATTTTGAATAAGTATTTTCGAATTCCGGTGTCAGTGAGTCTGAATGTATTTGATATATTGATTCTGTTACCGCAGATTCTATATAATCCTCCGGAACGCGTTTTATACGGAATTTTACTGGTAATGATCTACACGACAGTGCTGGACAAAGTGTTAGTGATGGGAAATACCAAGACGGAAGTGAAGATTATCAGCAAGCAGGTGGAAGAAGTACGTCAGGCAATTCTTGCGCAGGTAGACAGAGGCGTGACGATGCTGTATGGGGAAGGCGGTTACAAACAAGAACAAAAGCAGATTGTATTGAGTATTGTGTCTAATCGAGAACTTCCACAAGTTGAGAAATTGATCAGACAGATTGACCCGGAGGCTTTTATGATCATCAGCAGAGTGACAGAAGTACGCGGAAGAGGCTTCTCTTTGAGTAAACATTACGGAGAAGAGGAAGGCTGATGATGCTGCAAAAACAGTACTGTAGATTAAACATTTATAGAATTTAGGAAGAACAGTTGTATGTTAAATAAAAAAGATTTTTTAAAATACGCATCAAAATTAGCCTTTCCGATTATGATTCAAAATTTGATTGGAACATTGGTAAATATTGCCGATACGATAATGCTTGGATACGTAAGCCAGACGGCGATGTCAGCTTCATCACTTGCGAACCAGTATACGTTTATTCTGTTCTGTTTATATTACGGTATGGCTACAGGAACTTCGGTTCTGTGTGCCCAGTACTGGGGAAAAGGGGATAAAAAGACAGTAGAAAAGATTCTCGGTCTGGCGGAACGGATTTCACTGATTGTCTCGCTTATATTTTTCGTTATTTCCTTTACTATGCCGGTTACGGTTATGAAGATTTTCACAAATAGTCCGGATACGATTGCTGCCGGAAGTGAGTATTTGAAAGTGATTTCATTTTCATTTATGTTTATGGGGTTCTCGCAGGTTTTTATGAGTGCGCTTCGAAGTATTGGAAAAATAATGTTGCCTTCCGTTACATACATTGTTTCTCTTTGTGTCAATGTACTTTGTAATGCCACATTTATCTTTGGTCTGTTTGGATTTCCAAAGCTTGGCGTTACAGGTGTTGCACTTGGTACTGTGATTGCCAGAATTACAGAGGTATTAATTTGTCTCATCTATTCATTAAACAGTTCAGATGTCAGATTCCGGATAAAATACTTCTTTGCGAAATCAGGCATTTTGTTTCAGGACTTTATGAAAATTGCCACTCCAGCCGTGATAAATGATGTTGTCTGGAGTTTTGCCACTTCAGCATTTGCAGCAATTCTTGGGCACATCGGAGATGACATGGTTGCCGCAAATGCGGTTGCTGTTATGGTGGTAAATATTGGTGCTATTGCCTGCCGCGGTTTTGCAAATGCTACGACTATCATTATCAGCCAGGAGTTAGGAAAAGATCAAATTGATACAGCCGGAGAATACGGGAAACGGATGCTTAGGATAACACTTGCTGTAAGCCTGATCGGATGCGTTATTATTCTGGAGATTCGTCCTCAGATACTGGACTTCTATCGGGATAAATTGACCGAGACTGCCCTTTCTTATCTTAGCATTTTTATAATTATGACAACCTGGCGTCTTGTGGGAGAAGGGATTAATACCTGCCTTATATGCGGTTGTTTCAGAGGTGGCGGAGATTCCAGATTTGGAATGATTGTAGATTCCATATTTATGTGGCTTGTTGCAGTTCCGGCAACTTTCCTTGCAGCATATGTTTTTAAATTACCGCCTGTCTGGGTTTACTTTGTAATGACTTTAGATGAGTTCGAGAAAATGCCCGTGGTATTTATTCACTATTTCAGAAAGAAATGGCTTACAAATATTACCAGAGATTTTGATTGAGGAGAAGTATAATCATGTCAAAAGATGAATATCTAATCACAGATGCGCCCCTGAAAGCGTTAACTGTTTTTGCAATGCCTATGATCTTAGGCAGTTTTTTTCAGCAGATATATAATATGGCTGATTCGATCATTGTCGGTCAGTTTGTTGGTTCTTCGGCACTTGCGGCTGTCGGCGCCTGTGCTGCACTTACGAATGTTTTCATTTGTGTAGCTCTGGGCGCCGGTGTAGGCGCAGGTGTACTCGTAAGCCGTTATTTTGGAGCCAGAGATTATGGTAAAATGAAAACAATTGTGTCGACATCGCTGATCAGCTTTTTAGTCCTGAGCATACTACTTGGAATCTTTGGTTTTTGCTTTTCACATTCAATGATGAGTTTATTACAAACACCTCCTGATATACTGGATGAAGCAGTACTGTATCTGCGGGTTTATTTTGTGGGATTCCCATTTCTGTTTATGTATAATATCCTTTCAACGATGTTTACTTCCATCGGTGAATCCAGAATTCCGTTGGTTTTTCTGATTTTTTCATCTGTATTAAATATTTTTATGGATCTTTGGATGGTAGCCGGACTTGGTCTCGGCGTGTTTGGTGCGGCCCTGGCAACGCTTATTGCACAGGGGATTTCCGCGGTCTTTTCATTTCTGATTTTCCTTTATAGAATGAGACGGTATAAATGTCAGTTTGAATGGTTTGACGGACAGGAGTTATATTCGATGCTTCAAATTGCCATACCGTCAGTTCTTCAGCAGTCTACAGTGTCAATTGGTATGATGATCGTACAGGCCGTTGTAAATCCATTTGGTACACAGGCACTCGCAGGTTATTCGGCAACGATGCGAGTGGAAAATGTTTTTTCACTGATTTTTGTATCCATCGGCAATGCGATTTCGCCGTATATATCTCAGAATCTTGGTGCAAAGAAAATCGAACGGCTCAAAAAAGGCTATCACGCAGCACTGGTGTTAGATCTATGTTTCGCAGTCCTTGCTTTTCTGGTCATTGAATCACTGCACAATCAGATTTCTTCCTTATTCCTTGGAAAAGATGGAACAGCTTTAGCGTATCAGGTATCCGGTGATTATATGAGATGGCTCGGATATTTTTTCATCTTTATGGGTATCAAGATGGCAACCGATGGTGTTCTTCGCGGATTTGGAATCATGCGTCCGTTTCTCATTGCGAATATGGTAAATCTTGCGATCCGTTTGTCTGTCGCTTTGATTTGTGCACCGCGGTTCGGAATTGCATTTGTCTGGCTTGCAGTACCGGCCGGATGGCTTGCAAACTTCCTGATTTCTTATGCAGCACTCAGAAAATCATGGCCGATTGAGGAAGATAAAGGAGCAATATCATGCAGAAAATATTGATTGTAGAAGACGATACAAATATTAATAACTTGCTTCAGGAGGCATTATCCAAAGAAGGCTATTCTTGTGAGCAGGCATTTTCCGGAACCGAAGCAAAGCTGCTCTTAAATATGCAGGAGCACGGTTATGCACTGGTACTGTTGGATCTGATGCTGCCTGGAATTTCCGGAGAGGCAGTTCTAGAGGAAATACGGAAAAAGGGAAATCTTCCGGTTATTGTGTTGACTGCAAAAGACAGCCTGGATGAAAAGGTAGAAGTTTTAACGAGCGGAGCGGATGATTATATAACGAAACCATTTGAAATCAGGGAAGTGCTGGCAAGAGTTCAGGTACAACTCCGGCATAAAGAAGAAAAGGAAGCAGAGGGACAGCATACGCTTTCATTTAAAGATATGGTATTAAACAGAAATACATTTCAGGTTGAAATTGCTGGAAAGATACTTCCGAAGATCACAAAACAAGAGTTTGCGATTTTAGAATTACTGCTCAGAAATCCGAAACAGGTTTTTAGTAAAGAGGATATTTTCGAATATGCCTGGGACGAACCTTATATGGGTGAGACGAAGACATTGGACGTACATATCAGCAATATCCGCAAGAAGATCAAACAAGTGACCTCGGAGGAATACATTGAGACAGTATGGGGAATTGGTTATCGTCTTCATGCGTAATCTTTACTCTTTTTTTACTATTTATTTGCGTTTGATTAGGATTCATCTTTTATGATAAATGCAGATAAGAAAAAGGAGATGAAAAATTTGAGTGAGATGTTATTGGAAACACGAGGACTGACGAAGCGGTATGGACATCATAAAGCTGTGGACAGTGTCAGTATGCATATTAAAAAGGGCGCTATCTATGGATTTATCGGACGAAATGGAGCAGGGAAGACGACTTGCCTGAAGATGATCAGTGGACTTTCCAGACCAACGAGTGGAGAGATTGAGATCTTTGGATACAAGGGTAAGGATTTACAGAAAGTCCGCTCCCGTGTGGGATGTCTGATTGAAGCACCGGGATTATATGGAAATATGACCGCATATGAAAATCTGAATATCAAATGTAAGCTGTTTGGGATAAAGAAAGCAGGTTACATTGATGAGATATTGAAAACAGTAGGTCTGGAGCATGTGGGACGGAAAAAGACAAAACACTTTTCTCTTGGAATGAAACAGCGTCTGGGAATTGGTCTTGCGTTGGTTGGAGAACCGGATCTGTTAATCCTTGATGAACCGATCAATGGGTTGGATCCACAGGGAATTGCTGAGATCCGGGACACGATTCAGAGGCTTCAGAAAGAGAGGAATATGACGATCTGCATTTCCAGTCATATACTGGAGGAATTATCGAAGATTGCTACCGATTATGGAATTATTCACAATGGAAGTTTATTGCAGGAGCTTACAAGAGAAGAATTAATGCGAAGATGCAGTGAGCGGATGGAATTAACACTGGCTGATCCAAAGCTGGCAATTCCGGTGCTGGATGCTATGGGATTTACAAATTATCAGGTGACAGACAAAGAACATATTCACATTTTTGAACGTCTGAATGAAAGCGCAGCGTTGAATATGGAGCTTGCAAAGGCAGGAATTCCGGTAAAAGGGCTTTCTATAACGAGTGAAGAACTGGAAACGTATTTCCTGAATCTGACAGGAGGTGCCAGCCATGCTTAATATGATAAAAATGGATTTGTACCGAATGTTTCGGACCAAAAGTATGTATGTAGTATGGATCGTGCTGGCTGTGTCAGTACTGTTTACAACGTTTATGTGTAAAACAGATTATGATTCATTAAGTAAAGAAGATACCGTGCGGCAGGAGCAGTTTGCGGAACCGACTGCAGAGAATATTAATGTGGGAATGATGGTGACGCTGCCGACAGAACCGGGAGAAAAGGTTACGGTGTATGACATTTTCTTTGCAAATTCTCAGGGAAAATTTTATGCGTTGTTTTTGGTGATTTTTGCTGTGATGTTTTCAACAGCGGATATCGGAAGCGGTTATATTAAAAATATTGGCGGTCAAGTTCAAAAAAGAGGAACACTGATTTTTTCCAGATCCATTGCGTTGGCGGTCTTTACGGTGCTGACAATGGCAGGAGCATTCTTGCTCCAGGCAGTGGCGAATTATATTGTCTTCAGAGAACTGACATGGGGAAGTTCAAAAGCTGTTCTGTCTTATTTCCTGACGGAGCTGGCACTTCATTGCGCCCTCGTATTGATCTGCATGGCGATTGCAATTATTCTGAAAAATAATGTGATCAGCATGGTCATCGCGATTTGTCTTACAATGAATATAATGAGTATCGTATACGGATTAATAAACAGTGCTGTTCGGAAAATGGGAATCCAGAATTTCCAGATGTATAAATATACGATAACCGGGAAATTATCACTGCTTTCTATGAATCCAAGTGGAAATGAGTGTCTGGCAGCATTCGGCGTGGCGATTGTGTTTGCGGTTATAATGATAGCTGCAAGCAGTGCTGTTTTTCAAAAGAGGGATATTTAGCGGATGTATATCGTAATTGGAATATTAGCAGGAATTATCATTTTACAATTTATTATTATGTGGAAATATCAGCGGCAGGTGAAGGACATCTGCCGCCAATTGGCGTTCTTGATGAAACATGACAGTAACATGTTGATTCAACGCGAGTTTGATTTGGGTGGAATCGGAATGCTTTCAGACAGATTGAATGAACTTCTGGAATTACAAAGAAAAGAGAAGCAGCGTTATCAGGAGAAAGAAGCTCTGATTGCGGATACTTATACGAACCTTTCCCATGATATCCGGACACCGCTGACATCTCTGGACGGATATTTTCAGCTTATGGAAGAATGCGAAAATGTCGAAGACCAGAAACGTTATCTGAATATTATTCATGAAAGAATACACAGTCTGAATGAAATGCTGGAAGAACTTTTCATGTTCACAAAGTTAAAAAATGAATCCTATAATCTGGAACTGACGCCTTGCTGTATCAACCGGATTCTGAAAGAAACGGTGTTTTCCTATTATGATGACTGGGTAAGAAGGGGAATCCAGCCGGATATTCAGATTACAGAAGAACTGCTATCTATAGCCGGAAATAAACAAGGACTCCACCGTGTTATTCAGAATGTAATTAAAAATGGCCTGGATCATGGAGAAAAGAAGATAAGTATTGTGTTAGAGCGCAAGCAGGAGCATGCAGTATTGCGAATCAGGAATCAGGTGATACATTCGGAGCAGATTGATATAGAACATGTCTTTGACAGATTTTATAAAGCGGATGTGGCAAGGAGCAAAACATCTACCGGATTGGGACTATCTATTGCAAAGGAACTTGTGAAACGTATGAATGGAGAAATCAGCGCAAAGACAGAGAAAAATGAGTTTATTATTGAGATGAGATTTCCGCTATCTATCTAAAAAATCAGTAAAAATTGCACTTTATTGAGTTACAATGCTGAATTGCGAAAATTTAGATTTACCGAAACACTCAAATATGTTAATATGGTAGCAGTTATTTCAAAACTATAGATCAGATTGAAGGAGGTCTTTACATGATTAAATTGTACGAGAATGGCGTATATCTTCTCAATGGAACAGAGATAGTAGAAGACACAGGAAATGTGCAGGTTCCGCTGACGAAGGAAGAAGCCGCTCAGAACACAATGGCATATGGTATTTTAAAGGCACACAATACATCCGAGAACATGGAGCGTCTGCAGATCCGTTTTGATAAGCTGACATCCCATGACATTACATTTGTTGGAATTATCCAGACAGCACGTGCGTCAGGACTTGAGAAGTTCCCGATGCCGTATGTACTTACAAACTGTCATAACAGTCTTTGTGCAGTTGGTGGAACAATCAACGAAGATGATCATATGTTTGGATTAACTTGTGCGAAGAAGTACGGCGGTATGTATGTACCACCGCATCAGGCAGTTATCCATCAGTTTGCCCGTGAGATGCTTGCAGGCGGAGGAAAAATGATCCTTGGATCTGACAGCCATACACGTTACGGAGCACTCGGAACGATGGCCATGGGTGAAGGTGGACCGGAGCTTGTGAAACAGCTTCTGAACAAGACTTATGATATTAAGATGCCGGGCGTGATCGGAATCTACTTAGACGGAGAGCCGATGAAAGGTGTAGGACCGCAGGACGTTGCTCTTGCAATCATCGGAGCTACATTCAAGAACGGCTATGTGAATAACAAGGTTATGGAGTTTGTTGGACCTGGAGTCAGCAAGCTTAGTGCAGATTTCCGTATCGGAATCGACGTTATGACAACAGAGACAACTTGTCTGTCTTCTATCTGGAAAACAGATGAGAAGATTCAGGAGTTCTATGATATTCACGGAAGAAGTGAAGATTACAAAGAACTGAATCCTGGAGCAGTTACATATTATGACGGTATGGTTTATGTGAACTTAAGCGAGATCAAGCCAATGATCGCAATGCCGTTCCACCCAAGCAATGTTTATACAATTGATGAACTGAACGCAAATCTGGCAGACATCCTTCATGATGTAGAGCAGAAAGCACTTGTAAGTCTTGACGGTGCAGTTGATTACTCTCTGCAGGATAAGATCAGAAACGGTAAGTTCTATGTAGAGCAGGGAATCATCGCAGGATGTGCAGGTGGTGGATTTGAAAATATCTGTGCAGCTGCAGATATCATCAAAGGAAAGAACATCGGAGCAGATGAATTTACATTCAGCGTTTACCCGGCAAGTACACCGATTTATATGGAACTTGTTAAGAATGGTGCAATTGCAGATCTTATGGAAGCAGGAACTGTTGTGAAGACAGCATTCTGTGGACCGTGCTTCGGAGCAGGAGATACTCCGGCGAATAACGCATTCTCTATCCGTCATACAACAAGAAACTTCCCGAACCGTGAAGGAAGTAAGCTGCAGAACGGACAGATCTCTTCTGTAGCACTGATGGATGCTCGTTCTATCGCAGCAACAGCAGCAAACAAGGGATTCTTAACACCGGCAACAGCAATGGATGTAGAGTACAAAGGACAGAAATATCACTTTGATAAGAACATTTATGCAAACCGTGTATTTGACAGCAAGGGTGTTGCTGATCCAAGCGTTGAGATTAAATTTGGACCAAACATTAAGGACTGGCCGGCAATGTCAGCACTTCCACAGAACCTGCTTGTGAAGGTTGTATCTGAGATCCATGATCCTGTTACAACAACAGATGAGCTGATTCCGTCCGGAGAGACATCTTCTTACCGTTCTAATCCGCTGGGACTTGCAGAGTTCGCTCTTTCAAGAAAAGACCCTGCATATGTCGGACGTGCGAAAGAAGTACAGAAAGCGCAGAAAGCAATTGAAGCAGATGAATGTCCGGTAGATGCTCTTGCAGAACTGAAACCGGTGATGGATAAGATCCACGAGACATATCCGGAAGTTGGCAAGGGTAACCTTGGTGTCGGAAGTACAATCTTCGCAGTAAAACCAGGAGACGGATCTGCTCGTGAGCAGGCAGCTTCCTGTCAGAAGGTACTTGGCGGATGGGCAAACATCGCAACAGAGTATGCAACAAAGCGTTATCGTTCAAACCTGATCAATTGGGGAATGCTCCCATTCCTGACAGAAGAAGATCATGAAGCACTTTCCTTCAAGAACGGAGATTACATCTTTGTTCCTAATGTGAGAAAAGCAGTAGAAGAGAAAGCGGATGTGATCAAAGCTTATGTTGTAGGTGATGAACTCAAAGAACTGAACCTTAAGCTGGGAGATCTGACAGACGCAGAGCGTGAGATCATTCTTGACGGATGTCTGATTAACTACTATAGAAATCATTAATCAATAATTGAATATGATAAAATGAAAGAAAAGCGGCGAGATATGGGAAATGACCTGTATCTCGCTGTTTTTATCTTGCTAATTAATTTTTCACATGCTAGTATTAAAACGAAATAAAATGTAGCATATTAATTATTTGTGGTAAAATAAAGCACAAGATTAGAAATATTGAAAACAGGCGGTAAATAAAATGATATTTGATACACATGCGCATTATGATGATGAGCAGTTTGACACAGACAGAGATGAGCTACTAAGCAGTATGGCAGCAGGCGGCGTTGGAACAATTGTGGATGCAGCGGCGACAGTAGAGTCCTGGGATAAGATAGTAGAACTCGCAGAGAAGTATTCATTTATATATGGATCAGTAGGTGTACATCCGGACGAAGTCGGTGCACTGAATGAAGAGAATTTTGCTCGAATGAGAGAATTATTAAAGAAAGAAAAGATCGTTGCGGTTGGCGAGATCGGACTTGATTATTATTGGGATAAAGAAGGGCATGATCTGCAGAAACATTGGTTCATCAGACAGCTAGATCTTGCGCGGGAGATGAACAAACCTGTGATGATCCATAGCCGTGAGGCGGCAGCTGATACGATGGAAATTATGAAAGAACATGGAAAAGGACTCAAAGGTGTGATACACTGTTATTCTTACAGCCTTGAGATGGCGCGAGAATATGTAAAGATGGGATATTACATCGGAGTCGGCGGTGTTGTGACATTCAAGAACTCAAAGAAGTTAAAAGAGATTGTAGAAGAAATTCCACTGGAGTCAATTGTTCTTGAGACAGACTGTCCGTATCTGGCACCGACACCGTTCAGAGGGAAGAGAAATTCGTCCTTGTACCTGCCATATGTTGTAGAAGCAATCGCAGAGTTAAAAGGCATTTCTGCGGAGCAGGTGATCGAACAGACAGAGAAGAATGCAAGGGAGTTATATCAATTATAAGAAATGGAGAGATGAGATGAAAGAACCAACACTTGGAAATCCACAGAATACGATAGAAGTATTACAGAAATATAATTTCGTATTCCAAAAAAAGTTCGGTCAGAACTTTCTGATCGATACACATGTACTGGACAAAATTATTGCGGCAGCAGAGATTACAAAAGATGATTTTGTGCTGGAAATCGGACCGGGAATCGGAACAATGACACAGTATCTGGCATGTGCAGCGAGAAAAGTTGTTGCAGTTGAGATTGACAAGGCATTGATTCCGATTCTGGAAGATACGCTTTCAGATTATGACAATGCCCGTGTTATTAACAATGACGTCCTGAAAGTAGATATTGCAAAGCTTGCAGAAGAGGAAAATGGAGGAAAGCCGATCAAGGTTGTGGCCAACCTGCCATATTACATTACAACACCAATCATCATGGGACTTTTTGAGAATCATGTTCCGATCAAGAGTATTACAGTTATGGTTCAGAAAGAAGTCGCAGACCGTATGCAGGTGGGACCGGGAACGAAGGACTATGGTGCACTGTCTCTTGCTGTGCAATATTATGCGAAACCATATATTGTTGCAAATGTACCACCGAACTGCTTTATGCCTCGTCCGAAGGTTGGATCTGCGGTAATCCGTCTGGAACGTTATGAAGAACCACCGGTAAAGGTGAAGGATGAAAAGCTTATGTTCCGTATTATCCGTGCCTCCTTTAACCAGAGAAGAAAGACTTTGGCAAATGGACTGAAGAATTCGGCAGAACTTGACTACACGAAGGAAGAAATCGAGGCAGCGATTGAAGCACTCGGAAGAGGTGCATCTATTCGAGGGGAGGCCCTTACGCTGGAAGAATTTGCAAAGCTGGCAGATTTTCTTTATGATTGCAGATAAAAGAATAGTAAGGGAATTTACAAAGTTGCTGTTTACAAAAATGTAGTAGACAGCAACTTTATTCTTCTTCACTTTTTTGATTCATAAAGATTTAATATTCAGTTAATTGTTTCATAGACGGATATCTAGTATAATTAAAAGATAAAAGACATTAGAAGAAACAAGAGAAGGAGGAAGAGCCCATGGCCAAAGATATTAACAGCATATTTTTTGACATCACTCCGGAGATTGAAGAACTTGCTCTGAAATGTGAAACGAACAATGCAATTGACAAAGAACTCTATACCAAATACGAGGTGAAAAGAGGACTTCGAGATCTGAACGGTAAAGGTGTACTTGCCGGATTGACGAATATATCCGATGTGTGTGCAACAAAGATTGTAGACGGTGTATCCGTACCGTGTGCAGGTAATCTTTATTACAGAGGTTACAATATTAAAGATCTTGTAAGCGGATTCCTTGAGGCGAAACATTTTGGATTTGAGGAGATTGCATATCTGCTTCTTTTTGGAGAGCTTCCGAATCAGAAGGAACTTGAGAATTTTAAGGATATGATAGCTGACCGCCGGATGCTTCCACCGAATTTTGTACGTGACGTGATCATGAAGGCTCCGAGCCGTGATATGATGAACAGTATTACAAGAAGTATTCTTCAGCTTTATTCTTACGATGACAAAGCGGATGATACAAGCATTCCGAATGTACTGCGTCAGAGTCTGAACCTGATCAGCCAGTTCCCAATGCTTATGGTTTACAGCTACCTTGCTTACAATTATAGAATGGGTGAAGACCTGTATATTTATGCACCGAAGAAAGAACTGTCTATGGCAGAGAATATTCTGATGATGCTCAGAGAAGATCGTCAGTATACAGAACTTGAGGCGAAGATCCTTGATATGGCTCTTGTTCTTCATATGGATCACGGCGGTGGTAACAACTCAACATTTACAACGCATGTTGTTACATCTTCAGGAACAGATACTTATTCTACAATTGCAGCAGCTATGGCGTCATTGAAAGGGCCAAAACATGGTGGTGCGAACGTGAAAGTAACACAGATGTTTGAAGATATGAAGACGCAGCTGACAGACTGGCAGGATGATGATCAGATCAGAGCTTACCTTGAGGCACTGCTGGAGAAGAGAGCGTTTGATAAGAGAGGTCTGATCTATGGAATGGGACATGCGATTTATTCTGTATCCGACCCAAGAGCGGAGATCTTCAAGAAGTTTGTAAAGCAGCTTGCATATGAAAAGGGCCACGAGGCAGAATATGCACTGTATGAGAAAGTAGAGAAGATGGCACCGGAGATCATTAGCGAGAGACGTAAGATGTATAAAGGTGTTAATGCGAACGTAGATTTCTACAGTGGACTTGTTTATAGCATGCTTGATCTTCCACCGGCATTATATACTCCAATTTTTGCGGCAGCACGTATCGTTGGATGGAGTGCACACAGACTGGAAGAGCTGAAGAATGTAGATAAGATCATACGTCCGGCTTATAAGCCACTTGCACCATATCGTGATTATATCAAATTAGATGACAGGTAGTGAATGAACGATGAGAGATGAGTTTTATTTCCCTTCAAAGGATGGCAATACGGAGATCCACACGATTGAGTGGAAACCGGAAGGAGAAGTGAAAGCTGTCCTGCAGTTAAGCCATGGAATGGTGGAATATATTAAGAGATACGATGAATTTGCAGAATTCATGTGTAGTCATGGATATTATGTCGTTGGAAACGATCATTTAGGACATGGAAAATCTGTGCAGAGCAAGTCGGAGTATGGATTTTTTAACGAAAAATATGGAAATGCATGCGTGATCGGAGATATGCATACACTTCGTCAGCGGACGATGAAGAAATATCCGGATGTACCTTACTTTATGTTAGGACATAGCATGGGCTCAAGTCTTTTGCGCCAGTATGTACAGATGTATGGAAATGGGCTGGCGGGAGCAATGTTTATCGGAGTTGTAGCAGATCAGCAGAGAGCGACACTTCAGTTTGGAAGAAGATTGTGTAGGACACTGGCGATGTTCCGTGGCTGGCATTATAAAAGTAAACTGGTGGATAGAATGGCAGTCGGTGCCTATAATAGGAAATTCAAGAATCCAAAGACACGCGCGGACTGGGTAACCAGTGATGAAGAACATCTGGAAAAATATATTTCAGATCCACTGTGCTCCTTTGTCTTTACAGTGAACGCGTATTATAGCATGTTTACCGGGATGCTTATAATGGAGAAAAAAGAAAGTATCTATATGATTCCGAAGCAGCTTCCAGTCCTTTTCGCAGCCGGTGCCGAAGATCCGGTTGGAGGATTCGGAAAAGGCGTAAGGAAGGTTTATGAGAAATACAAAGCGGCCGGAATCCAGGACATCAGTCTAAGACTGTATGCCGGTGATCGTCATGAACTGCTTAACGAGACAGATCGGGAGCAGGTATATGAAGATCTTCTCGAGTGGATGGAAGAACGTAGAAAAATAAATTATTAGTTTATATTTTTTCATAATCTGTTTATATTTTTTCGTATTCTTTAAGAAAGCACTCATACTTTTGACACATTTTCCGGATATACTAATATCAAGATAGTTGATAAGAGAAAATCAATTATCTTCCCCCCTCATAAAGTTGTGACACAGGAAAGTGTCAACACTTTACTCTCATTCCTTTAGATAACTATAAACACAACGAAGCCCGTTAGCCGAAAGGTTAGCGGGCTTTCGCGTTGCAGTGATAACTTAGATGATGCCAGAATATAGGTGGTGTTATATATAAAACAATCCTGCACGACATCATATGAAAACACAAAAAGTAAGACCCGAGCACCTCACTGCTTCAGCAGATTGGCAATCGGGTCTTCTTTTTATTATCTAAAGGAATGAGAGTAAAGTCGACATCCCGGCACACCGGGATGCCATTACTTTATGAGGGGGGAGATAGTTGTTTATCAACTATCTGAGTCTTAGTATAGACAGAAAATGTGTCAAAATTATGTTCAAACATTAAAAGAAAAATAAATAAAATAAAATAAACTTAATCCTGAACGCTTACAAACACTTCATAGACCTTCTTGAGTGATTTATGAAGATAAGGTTTGTACTCTTCCATAGAAACAGGTTTCTCATGAAGGATACAGTTGTAACTTGTTGAACTGATCAATTCAATTAGTGTAAAAAGTAAGAGATCCGGATTCTCACAGTTTACATTATATTTTACAAGTGAATTTCTGTAGTGATCATAAAATTGCCTGGACACTACAGAACCTGTTCCGACAGCATCCTGGAAAACTCCCCAGGAGAGATTCTTTGACAAAAATTTTAACAAGGACTGCTGTTTCTGGAAACGGTCAATAATATAGTCTGTTAAAAAGAGAATCTCTTCTTCTAAAGAATTAATCTCAACTCCTTCAAGCTGCTTGTGTGCATCATCAAAAAGCTGACAGGCTTTGTGTGCGATCAATTTATCTCTTAAATCATACTTGTCTTTGAAATAAAGATAGAATGTCCCCTTTGCCAGACCGGCCTGATTCACGATGTCGGATACAGTTGTTTTGGCAAAGCCTTTTCCGGTGAACAGGTCAAATGCAGTCTGGAGCAGTGTATTCATCTTCAGTTTTTTATTATCATCTACTTTTCCCATAATCTCAATGTTCTCCTTTGTGTGTCTTTAGTGATTGTAATATATAATACAAACTTTGCCAATAAGAGGTTTTCATAAAAATACATTCTGTGAAAAATTCCTATTGTCTTTTTACTAGTATGGCACAAAATTCCTAAAAGTCAATAAAAATGACCATTTTTCATTTTTTAACAAAAAAATATTGACTAATGGTCACTTTGCGCTATACTATAAGAGACTTGAGTAGTGAGACAATATAGGAGATGATACAAATGGTTAAAGTTGGCAAATGGATTGCCAAACACAGAGTTCTGATGTTGATCATCGGATTTCTTCTGATTATCCCGTCGGTCATCGGGATGGCAAAGACACGTGTAAACTATGATTTGCTCAGTTATCTGCCGGAGCATCTGGAGACAGTAAAGGGTCAGGATATTCTGTTGGATGAGTATGGAATGGGCGCTTTCTCCATGGTCGTGGTAGAGAACATGGACATGAAGGATGTTCAGAAGCTTGAAGATCAGTTCAGTGAAGTACCGCATGTAAAAGATGTACTCTGGTATGACGATGTAGCTGATATCAGTCTTCCGGTGGAGATGATCCCAAAGGATTTAAAGGAGGCGTTTTTCAAAGGCGATGCCACGATGATGCTTGTATTGTTTGATAATACAACATCTTCTGATGAAGCTATGGATGCTGTCGGACAGATGAGGAAGCTGGCGAATGATCAGTGCTTTATCAGCGGTATGACAGGAGTTGTTACAGATATTAAGAATCTGGCACTCAAAGAACTTCCGGTTTATGTGGTGATTGCAGCACTTTTAAGTCTGGTCGTACTTGAACTGACAAGCGGATCTTTCGTAGTACCGATTTTATTTCTGATCAGCATTGGACTTGCGATTCTCTACAATCTTGGAAGCAACATTTTCCTTGGAGAGACTTCGTATATCACAAAGGCATTGACTGCGGTATTGCAGCTGGGTGTGACAATGGATTATTCCATTTTCCTCTTGAACAGCTACGAGGAAAACAAGAATCGTTTTCCGGGAGAGAAAGAACGTGCCATGGGACATGCGATTTCCAATACATTTAAGTCTGTGGCAGGAAGCTCTGTTACGACAGTAGCCGGATTCGTAGCGTTGTGTGTTATGACATTTGCACTTGGCCGAGATCTTGGTATCGTTATGGCAAAAGGCGTATTGATCGGTGTGATCTGTTGCGTAACAGTTTTACCTTCTCTGGTTCTTGTATTTGATAAACCAATTGAGAAGACAAAACATAAACTGTTGCTCAGCAACATGGATAAGCCATCAGCTTTTATTACAAAGCACTATAAAGTATGGATCGTTGTTTTCCTGGTACTTTTATTCCCGGCTATTTATGGAAATAATCACACAAAGATTTACTACAACATTGCAGATTCACTCCCGTCCACACTGGACAGTAATGTGGCGAATGCAGAACTTAAGAAAGACTTCGATATGAGTAATATTCATATGGTTATGTTAGATAGAAGTATGGATGCAAAACAGAAGTCGAAAATGTTCGATGAGATTGACTCTGTGAAGGGTGTCAAGTGGACGATCAGTATGAATTCGCTGATTGGACCGGCAGTGCCGGACTCTATGATACCAAGTGATATCAAAGAAATGCTGCAAAGCGATGATTACGAGCTTGCATTTGTATGCTCAGAATATGAATCAGCAACAGAGGAAGTCAATACACAGATTGCATCGATCGATAAGATTGTAAAATCTTATGATAAAAATGCGATGGTAATTGGAGAAGCGCCTTTGATGAAAGACTTGGAGGATGTAACCAATGTGGATCTGGTAAATGTAAATGCACTTTCAATTGCAGCGATATTTATCATTATTATGCTTATCTTCAAATCAATATCTCTGCCAATCATATTGGTGGCAGTTATTGAATTTGCAATTATGGTTAATATGGCAATCCCGTTTTATCAGGGAACAAGCCTTCCATTTGTTGCAAGTATAGTAATTGGAGCAATTCAGTTGGGAGCAACTGTAGATTATGCAATTCTAATGACGACCCGCTATCAGAAAGAGCGTCAGCGTGGACGAGATAAGATGGAAGCAATCAGTATTGCCCATAAAACCAGTATGCCGTCAATTATCAGCAGCGGATTAAGTTTCTTCGCGGCAACATTTGGAGTAGCCTGCTACTCACAGGTTGAAATGATCGGTTCTATTTGCACTTTGCTTGCGCGAGGCGCGATTATCAGTATGGTGGTAGTAATCCTGATATTACCGGCGATGTTTATGATATTTGACAAAGTAATATGTAAGACGTCCATCGGATTCCTCGGTGGAAAAAAGTAGAAAGGATGTAAGAATCATGAACAAAAACAGAAAAATCAAACGTGGACTCACAACTTCTCTTGCCGTTGGAATGTCAGTAATGATGGGCGCTGTGCCGGTCTTTGCTGCAGGAACAAGTTCTGACGCAGATGCAGTTTATAAGGAAGAGACAGTTTATGTAAATGCAGACGCAACAGGAACAATTGATGAAGTAACAGTATCTAACTGGCTGAAGAATTCAGGCAGTGTATCAGGAAGCCTGACAGATGCAAGTACTCTGAAGGGTATTAAGAATGTAAAAGGTGATGAAACATTCAAAGCATCCGGAGATACATTGACATGGAATACAGACGGTGAAGATATTTATTATCAGGGAACAACAGATCAGGATCTTCCGGTTTCTGTAAAGCTTACTTACTATCTGGACGGAAAAGAAATCAAACCGGCAGATCTGAAAGGAAAAAGCGGACATCTGAAGATTCAGGTGGATTATACAAATAAAGAGAAGAAAACAGTCAGCGTAGATGGAAAACAAGAAGAAGTTTACACACCATTTGTCATGATGACGGGAATGATCCTTCCGAATGAAACATTTAGCAATGTTACGATTGATAACGGAAAAGTTATTTCTGATGGAAGCAAGAATATCGTAGTCGGATTCGGAATGCCTGGCATGAAAGAAAGTTTGAATCTGGACGAAAGCAAAACAGAAGATCTGACAATCCCGGAAAGTCTCTGCGTGGAAGCTGATGTGACAGATTTCACAATGTCTTCTACATTTACAGTGGCACTTACCGATCTTCTTGATGACATTGATTTTGATAATATCGTAAATGTTGATTCACTGAAGAGTTCCTTAGATGAACTGGAAGATGCAGCACTTCAGTTAGTAAGTGGATCTGACACACTTGCAGACGGAGCCGGAACACTTGCAGACGGTGTCAACAGCTATACAGAAGGTGCGGATACTTTGAATGATGCAATTCAGAAGTACCTTGGAAGCGATGGAGAACTGAACGGAAGCGTGACAGAGTATGTGAATGGTGTCAATAAAGTTGTCAAAGGCGTGCAGGATTATACAGACGGAACAAATGCACTGGCTGACGGAGTTACAGCTTATATTGGCGGTGAACAGCAGCTGGCAGCAGGTGCCGCGAAACTGAGCCAGCTCAGCAGCGGACTGAAAACAGTACAGGGAGCGATCAGTCAGCTGAATGCAGCGATTGACGGAGAAGGAGCAGCGACAGAAGATATTCAGGTAGCAGCCGGCCAGCTGGCAGCGGGAACAGCACAGCTGAAAGCAGCACTTGGAAGCAAAGAGGTTCAGGCACTTTTGGGTCAGGTAGGAAATATGTTGACGACAGGAACTGAAATGATCAATCAGACAGAGCAGCTTGGAACAGCGCTGAATGATGGAATTGCAACACCGGTTAAGAAAATTGCAGCTAACCTCACAAGCCTGAATCAGCAGCTTGGAGTAATTAATCAGCAACTTGCTACTTTGGACACAGCTTGCCAGAGTGCAGTAGATGATTTGAATGCGAAGATCAGAGATTATAATGATAAGGTTGATACAGCAAAAAATGCAGCAGCAAACAGCAAAGCAACAATTGATTCTGCAGTCAGTGAATTACAGGCGAAGAAAGATCAGACAACAGACGAGACTGCAAAAGCGGATCTTCAGGCGGCAATTGATAAATTAAATGCAGCAAAGAGCGCGGCAGACGGATTGAGCGGACTCGAGAAGGCAAGCGAAGTTAGTGTGACAATTCCAACAATTGATACAACAGCGATCCAGCAGGAGATGGGAGCAATCGGTGTGTCAATGAAAACATTTCAGCAGACAGCACAGACACTGACAGCTCAGCTTCCGGCAATGCAGGAGAAACTTCAGACAATCACAAGTATGAAGGATAAACTTCCGGCGGAAGCAATTGGACAGTTATCAGAATCTGTAGATCAGCTGGATGCAGGAATGCAGGGATTAAATATAGCAATCGGAACATTTTCATCTAACCTTGGTGAGTTAAACAAATCTGTACAGGCACAGTTCCCGGCAGCAGTTACGGGTATTCTTGAACTGAACAGTGGATTCTCACAGTTGAGTGCAAATAATGACGCACTTTTAGCAGGAGCCAACAAACTGAAAGCTAACAGTTCAACACTGGTAGCAGGAGTTCAGACACTTCAGAGCGGAACAAACCAGCTGGCAAGCGGACTAAATACACTGGGAAGCCAGATGTCATCCGGAGCGGCAAAACTTTCACTGAACAGCGCAGCCCTTCGTGAAGGTGCAGCAACTCTTCAGTCAGGAGCAAGAGAACTCGCAGACGGTATGGAGAAGTTCGACCGTGAAGGAACAAGCAAATTAAAGAGTACAGTAGAAGACGAACTCGGTGATGTACTTGACCGTTTCGATGCACTTACATCGGATGATTGTACTTATACAACATTCAGTGGAAAAGACAGCGGAATGGAAGGAAGCGTGAAATTTGTAATCGAGACAGAAGCAATCGAGTAAATCGTATCATCTCTATAATATAGGAAAAACGGAGAAATCCCCGACCAGGATTTCTCCGTTTTTTGTGTTTTGGAATTTGCCATCACAAGAAAGGATTGCAAAAAATACCATTATATAGTAGGCTTGTCTATAGAAGCAAACGCTTCATGAGAATGCGTAGTAATTTAGAGAAGACTATTTTATTGAAAAGTATGGTATGTGGGGAAGAGATGGAAGGAAATTTAACAAAGGGTCCTATTTTAAAGACCTTGACGAAGCTGGCGATACCGATTATGGCATCGTCATTTTTAGGGACATTGTATAATCTTACGGATATGGCATGGATCGGTCTGCTTGGTTCGAAGGCAGTTGCCGGAGTTGGTGTCGGAGGAATGTACACCTGGCTGTCACAAGGGTTGGCATCTATGGCTCGAATGGGCGGACAAGTTCAAGTAGCGCAATGTATCGGAAAAGGAAATAGAGACGAGGCGAATAAATATGCGCAGACCGCAGTACAGTTAGCTACATTGATGGGATTGGCATATGCGGCAATTGTATTGCTGTTTTTACATCGACTGATCGGCTTCTTTCATTTGGATGATGCAGAAGCAATTGCGGCTGCACTTTCTTATACAAGAATTGCCTGCGGTTTGATCGTATTTTCATTTCTGACATTTACATTGACAGGTATTTATACTGCACAGGGAGATTCAAAGACTCCATTTATTGCGAACCTGATCGGGCTGGTAATTAATATGATCCTGGATCCGGTACTGATTCTTGGACCGGGGCCACTTCCTGAATTGGGTGTGGCAGGTGCAGCAATTGCGACTGTAACAGCGCAGGGAATTGTAATGAGTGTGATGATTATCGGAATCTTTGTGCAGAAGAAGGATAATGTATTAAAAGGAATTCGTCTGTTTGCAAGAATTCCGATGGAATATGTAAGTGGAATCTGCAAGATCGGAATTCCGACAGCACTTCAGGGAATGGCTTATTGTGTAATCTCAATGGTACTTGCACGTATGGTATCCGTCTTTGGTGCTGAGGCAGTTGCAGTACAGAGAGTCGGTGGTCAGATTGAATCGCTCTCATGGAATACGGCGGATGGATTCGCTGCGGCGCTGAATGCATTTGTTGGACAGAACTATGGAGCCAACAAGATGGATCGTGTCAAGAAAGGATACAGAGCATCTTTATGGACAGTTGGTATTTGGGGATTGATAATTACAGCAATATTTGTATTTGTTCCAAAACCAATCGCAAGAATTTTTTTCCATGAAGCAACAGCAATTGAAATCGCAGTGGATTACCTTATAATCGTAGGACTCAGTGAAGCATTTATGTGCGTAGAGCTTATGACGGTCGGGGCATTGTCTGGACTTGGAAAGACACATCTGTGCAGTGTGATTTCAATTATATTTACAGGAGCGAGAATTCCATTGGCAATTCTCCTTTGCAGAACAGCACTCGGACTTAATGGAATCTGGTGTGCAGTTTCATCAACATCCATTGTAAAAGGTATTATCTTTGTAGCAACATTCTTCTGGATTACAAGAAGTTCAAGAATACTTAAGGATAATAGCAGGCTTTGATTAAGAAAAGCCTGCTATTATTCTTTTATAAAAGATGATAGTTCAAGGAAGATATTGGAGGAAAAATGAAAATAGAAAAACAATGGGAAAATAATAGAAGTAAAATGATATCATATATTGTATTTGGAGCATATCTCTTCTTACTGACATGGCTTGTGCTGTTTAAGTTTGCATTTACTATAGAAGAAATCCCACATTTAAGACAACTAAATCTAATCCCATTTCATTACGAAACAAGTGTTGCGTATATAACACATATGAAAGAGGTTATATACAATATACTGATATTTGTTCCGGCAGGAGTTTACTTCACTGCATTTCTTGGTAAAAGAAAATGGTGGCTGGGGATCGGAGCATCATTTTTTGTGAGCCTGACATTTGAGACAGTACAGTGGATATTCTCTATTGGCGTAAGTGATATTACAGATTTAATCGGAAATACACTTGGCAGTGGGGTGGGAGCAGTGCTCTTTACATTTCTTGGAAAAATATTTCCAAAGAAGAGAATGAGCATGATCAATGGAATCGGAGCAGTGGTTGAGGTAGTCGGAATTGCATTACTGAGTATGCTGTTTGTGACAAATAAGTAAGCATGCAATAGCTGTTAGGGTCGGGGAACGCAGATACTAATTTTTCAGAATATTCTGAATTACATGAAATATATAAAAAATATTGACAATTAAAAACGGCTGTGATAAGATAACATTCGTCGCTGAGGAACAGCAAAGAAAACAACAGAGGAACGGAAGATAAAAGAAGACGCGGAGGCGGAACATTCTTGATCGGAAGGAAACTTAGAGATTTAAAAATCAATGAAATGATTGAAAAATAAATCAAAAAAGTTGTTGACAAAGAGTTCTGAAAGTGATATCCTAAATAAGCTGTCGCGTAAGATGGCAAAGGAAAGCTCGAAAAGAGCGACAAAGAAAAATAAAAAAGTTCTTGACAAAGACAAAAGCTTTTGATAAAATATAAAAGCTGTCGCTTGAAAAGAACGACACAAACAAAGAACCTTGATAACTGAACAATAGACAACAACAACCCTTGAAAATTTCTTTAAG
>OKSD01001343.1_pt1 | contig 24571 bp, 20 predicted proteins | sample 1601221 | NCBI WGS metagenome assembly OKSD01 (sample SAMEA3541550, study PRJEB24748) | human gut metagenome | biome: human gut; feature: human-associated habitat; material: faeces | place: China | collected 2012
TGAAATTACATATCGGAACCAGTCAGATAAAAAAGAAAATATGAAGCCGCGAACTCGACGACGATGCATTCGGCATCCCCTCGCGCCGCGAATTTCCGCTCGTCGACGCCGCCCATGTCCGCGCCGCCGAGAGCTATTTCCGCTACGCTCCCGAAGCCGACAAACCCGCCCTCGCACGGCGCATCCTGTGCCAAGCGGCGGAGTTCGGCATCGAGATTCGCAGCGAAACGATCCTGCGCTGGGCGGCACGGACCGCAAAGCGGTAACGGCAGACAGCTGAAAAAAACGTATCTTTGCAAAAAACGATGTACATGAAATCTCTTATTCCCGTTACCGCCGCCCTGCTGCTGCTCGCGGCCTGCGGCCAACGCAACGCATCCCGACAAACCGCGCCGGCCGCCGCGCAAACCGCTGTACCCGACATGCACGACGCCGAAAACGCCCTCGACTACCAGGGTACCTATACCGGCGTCTTTCCGGCCGCCGATGTACCGGGCATCGCCGTCACGCTGACGCTCGGCTCCGACGGACGCTACACCGAGGTGAACCGCTACTGCGAACGCCCCGGCCAATTCACCGACTACGGACGCTACACCGTCCGCGGGAACATACTCACCCTGCGCCCCAATTCGCCGAAAGGCATTCCCGCCTACTACCGGGTCGGCGAAAACCGGCTCTGGCGGCTCGACAGCCACCAACAGCCCATTACGGGACCGTTCGCCGACCAGTACATCCTCACCAAATTGGATTCGGCAACTCCCGCAGGCTGCTACTGACGCCCCTGCCAACACGATCCATCCCTCCGGTACGGGAGTCTCCGCCGTCCGCCCACGGACGGTCGTGGCACCGCGGCCGCCGCCCCGACAGGGGGGGGGAAATCAAAAAACCTCCCGCACGGGTTTCGTGCGGGAGGTCGATCGAAACGGCACCGAAGCGCCGCTGAGGCGTATGCGCTGCTATTATTTGTTGTTGTAGGCAGCCATCTTCTCGATGAGCATGAGCACCTTGTTCGAGTAGCCCCACTCGTTGTCATACCACGAAACGACCTTCACGAAGGTGTCGGTCAAAGCGATACCGGCAGCCTTGTCGAAGATCGAAGTACGGGCGTCGCCCAGGAAGTCGGACGAAACGACTGCATCCTCGGTATAACCCAGAATACCCTTCAATTCGCCTTCCGAAGCCTCCTTCATGGCAGCGCAGATCTCGTCGTACTTGGCGGGCTTCGCCAGATTGACGGTCAGGTCGACGACCGATACGTCGAGCGTAGGAACGCGCATCGACATACCCGTCAGTTTGCCGTTCAACTCGGGAATCACCTTGCCTACGGCCTTAGCGGCACCCGTCGACGAGGGGATGATGTTGCCCGAAGCAGCACGGCCGCCGCGCCAGTCCTTCATCGAGGGACCGTCGACGGTCTTCTGCGTCGCGGTGGTCGAGTGTACGGTGGTCATCAGACCGTCGGTGATGCCGAACTTGTCGTTGAGCACCTTGGCGATCGGAGCCAGGCAGTTGGTGGTGCACGATGCGTTCGAAACGATCGTCTGGCCGGCATAGGTGTCGGTGTTGACGCCGCAAACGAACATCGGCGTATCGTCCTTCGAAGGAGCCGACATGACGACGTACTTGGCACCTGCCTTCAAGTGAGCCTCAGCCTTCTCCTTGGTCAGGAACAGACCGGTCGATTCAACGACGTACTCGGCGCCCACCTCGTTCCATTTCAGGTTCGCGGGATCCTTCTCGGCCGTTACGCGGATAGCCTGACCGTTGACGATCAGCTGGCCCTTCTCGACATTGTAGTCGATCGTGCCGTTGAACTGGCCGTGCATCGTATCGTACTTCAGCATGTAAGCCATGTAATCCACCGGTACGAGGTCGTTGATGCCCACTACTTCGATCTGATCGTTGGTGCATGCGGCACGGAACACCAGACGGCCGATACGGCCGAAACCGTTGATACCAATCTTAATCTTTGACATAGTCGTAATTTTTATTGTTAGGAAAAAACTTTACTGTTATTCGCGTCACAAAAGTACATACTTTGTATATATTTAACAAATAATCCAACTAAAAAATTTTAATTTCCGATCCGACGCCCGATCGTGGAAACGGGTTCGCAATTATCGTGCTAACCCCGCCCGCCACGGACGGGGAACCTCCTGCGCCGCGACGACGCCCGCCCGATGCCGGCGTTCCGCGGCGCGGAAGTGTACGAACAGGGCCGCAATCCCCCGAATTTTAGATAATAAAAATATCGTTCAAGATTGATTTCTAACAACTTTTTTCCGAAATTTGCATCAACAATACTCCAAAGAGTGTTTTTTTAGCAAAATAGTTTTTATCTTTGTGCTGTCGACGACTCCGGTCGCCGACGGACATATTCGATGAAAGTGTTTAGCTTTTGTCCTTGAGCGAAAATGTGGTAGTTTTCAGTAAACAGGGATAGCAATAACACTCGTCACTTGTATTGGTACGCGATGTGCTCTGCTCCGTGCTATACAGGTGTGGAGTATTGTTTATTTGTTTACGGGTATACCACAACCTTCGCTCAGATAAACTAACGACTCCACACTTGAACCTAAGTATGATTTATATCAATCTGATATACAGTTGCAATCTATTATTTTCTTGCAGATTTGATACCAAATAGCTCCCAAGCGTATGTTTTATTGAGGAGGATAACTAAAACTATATATAGTTCTGTATGCCGCTATATTTCGAGGATAGTAATACGGAAAATAGGTTTATGCTGACTTTATTAATCTATGTATAACTAGCCTAATGTCAGATATTGTTTTTCTAACTCTGGTTTCATGCTCTTTCAAAAATTGTTGGGATATTACGAAATTCGCTTCTTGCATGTCACCATCTGTAAGCCATTTCCAATAAGACGTTGCTAAATTTTGTATTGCATTTTTATCATCCATAAATTTAGGAAAAGATTCTTTGATTTCTTCTAGTATCATATCTGAAATGACATCCCCTCTGTGAAATGTCATTCTAATATCAGTTTTAGCATCATCTAGGGATATTTCACCTTTGCTAAGTTGTTCTAAAATAGACATATTCCTACTATACACATCGCAAAGTTCCATTAAATCTTTGGATATTATATCGCGAGCTACATCCCTTTTATTCAGAGAGTTGCCTAAATATACAACAGCAATTGTTAGTGCAGTTGTAATAATGAGCATTAATGTATCGATAATATTTATCTCATAGTTTATACATCCTTTAATAAAGGACAAGATTACTAGAGTTACAACTATTCCTATTGCAACTCCACTAGCATATTTAAGTAGTTCTTTCATTACCTGTCTCTTTTGGTTGGATGTTCTATCTCCGTTATGATACGGTTTTTTCTAATTTCACTTTCATCAGAAATGAAAACAATTGTAGAGAGAACCGCTTCGCTTCCCATTTCTAGAGAAAGTTTACCAAAAGCCCCAGATACAAATGAAGATGGATATCCCCATACTCCATCCAAATTAATGATGAGTTTTACTTTGTTTCTTACTGCTTCTTCAAATTTGGGTTTTAACAATACCTCAAAAAATTCTTCACCAGAATGTGGTCCATCTTTACGATATCGAGCTCCTGGAGAGTCAGAGAAATCAGCCTTTATGTCTATGATAATATCTTTCATATTTCTTTTTTATGTTCAACAACCAAACCAAATATAGAGTGTTTCTTAGTGCAAAGATATCACATTTAATGGTCTAAACGGTTTTCATATTTATTAAAAATACTATATACCTTTGTTTATTGTATCACCGTTTGTTAATTCCCAAAACAGCATAGTACCAGAAAAGTTGTATTCGAGTGCTTCTGCTGTCTTGTCTTTTAAGTTTATTTTTACATCATTACTTATTATATAGGCTCGTGTAAAATATTGAGAATTGCTATTGACAGCTATTTGTGGAATACCCTTACCTCTAATTTTATTGTCTACTTTTTCTCGTGATTTAATTTTGCCGTCAAGAAGGTCGGGTACTAAATCAGTATTATTTTCCAAACCTATAACTTTCTTGATTTTTTTAAATAACTGCACAGGGATACTGTCAAATATGCCAACGCCTAAATCTATAAATGTGTACATCGTGTGTCCATTAGGGGCGTTATAGGTATATAACCACCATTTGAATTGATTTGCATTTGAATTATTACTTGCGTGATTGTTGGTATTTGACATTGCTTCTATTAGCATTTCATATAGATCTGGGAAAGGTTTATTACTTCCAAACACATGTTTTGTTCCTAGTATACATGCGTTTTTTGCTATATCTGATTGTACTTGATAATTGCTTTCTTGATGAAACAAATTAGTATCACTTTTATGCGCAGACTTTAAAACTTTTGTTGCTTTTACATGATTATAAAAGCCAGACTCAATAAATAATCTAAGAAGTTCTGGATCTGCAGGCGCATTTCCCCTAATGCGTCCTCTTTTTCCTAAAAAGGATTCATCATTAGCACATGCGGCAAGTAATGCTATTGCGTCTGAAGATAAAGCTGTTATATGCGACAAATCACATTGAACCTTTTCCTTGTTGTGCAATAACGATTTGCATTTTATGAAATATTCTAGAATTTCATTTGTATTATCTATGAATGAAAAGTTTTTAGGAACCTCTAGTTCTACATAAGCTTTACGTTCCCATTCCCGTTGTGCCACAAGCCCTCTTCGCCTATTTTCAAGACGATGCCTACGGCGCAACTTGTAACTTTTGCTTTGACGCTTCATTGTGCGCCTCATTCGTTTGAGTTGATAACGTCGCCTTTTAATCTCTTTTTGGGTTTTATAATTCACAGAATCACAATTTAACGACAACATTATAATTTATTAAACCGCTCTATAAGTGCATTGTTTTATCATATCCACTTTGGCGCATTTATTATTTATTCTACAAAAGTACAAAAACAATCCGAGCTATTGAATATAATTCGCTATATTTGCACAATAAAATCGCATCTAAGAATGAAACTAAATAGGATAAAGGCGGTCTTGTCGGACAAAGGTATTTCCCAAACGTGGTTGGCTAAAAAACTGGATAAGAGCTTCAGTATGGTCAATGCCTATGCTTGCAACAGAATCCAGCCTAACTTGGAGACACTGCAGCAAATTGCAGAGATTCTTCAGGTAGACTTAAAAGATCTGATAACAGACAAGGATGAACGGGAATGATGTCCTGTGGACATGTGTTATCTTTTTTAGCGTATAACTTCTGATAATGCAGAAATATAGGAACAGCTATGACACCAGAAGAAAAAGCTAGGCAAAAGATAGATCAGTGGTTCGCCGAGGCGGGTTGGAAAGTAATCAATAGGGAAGATTATGAACCAACCTGTACAGCTGTTGCCATAAGGGAAGGATTGCTGAAGGGTAATCTTGAAGCGGATTATTTCCTTTTCATTAATGGTAAGGCTGTTGGTGTTCTTGAGGCCAAAAGGGAAGATGTGGATGCGCTTTCCGATAAGGTATGTGAGCAGGCGGCATTATATGCCAAAAGCGTTCCTCATATATATCAGACATATCAGAACCCATTGCCTTTTATTTTCACTTCCAATGGGAAAGATCTGTATTTCTGTGACTTCCGCAAGCAGGAGCAAAATTTCAAACAGATAATGGCTATCCCAACTCCCTATGAGTTGGTCAAGCAGTTAGGGATAAGTGATTATTTTGCAGGGCTTCCTGCTTTGCGGAAAAAAGGATTGCGCGATTGTCAGTACGAGGCGATAACGGAGTTGGAAAAAAGTTTTCGTGCCGGACAAAACCGGGCCTTGATGGTTTTGGCAACCGGTGCTGGCAAAACATATACAGCTTGTCTTGCTGCATATCGCCTGTTGTCTTATACTCCCATGCGAAGAATTCTGTTCCTTGTGGACAGGAATAATCTTGGCAAACAAGCGGAAGGCGAGTTCGGGACTTTTCGTTTGACAGAGAACGGAGACGCTTTTAATACCATATTTACGGTGAACAGGCTTCGTTCTTCATTCATACCATCAGACAGCAATGTGATTATTTCGACTATCCAGCGTCTTTTTTCATTTTTAAAGGGGGATGCTATCGAAGATAATGATGACGATGATGGCAGTGAACCAGCCGAAGAAGTCATTTTACCCCCTAATCCAAACTTGCCGCATGATTATTTTGACTTGATTATCATAGACGAATGTCATCGATCCATTTATGGAAACTGGCGGAAAGTATTGGAGTATTTTGATACGGCAAGACTCGTTGGATTGACAGCCACACCTGTACCGGAGACTATGGCGTTCTTCAACAACAACCGTATAGTCAATTATACTCTGGAAAAAAGTATTGTTGACGGCGTGAATGTGGATTGCCGTGTATATAGAATCAAAACACAGGTAACGGAGAATGGCGGTGCCATATTGGAGGGTGAAAAGGTAAAAGAAGAAACACGCTATACAGGAGATATAAAAACCATCTTCAACAAGGAGGCTAAAACTTATACCAGTAAGGAACTGAACCGGAGTGTCATCAATCCGGCACAGATCAAACTTATCTTATCCACTTATCGCGATGTGGTCTATACCGAGTTGTTCAATGACCCGCAAAGGGAAGCCAACTTTGACTATTTGCCGAAGACATTGATATTCGCCCTCAATGAAACTCATGCTACTAATATCGTACAGATAGCGAAAGAGGTATTCGGGCATACCGACAATCGATTTGTACAAAAAATCACATATTCTGCAGGTGACAGCAACGAACTGATACGCCAGTTCCGCAATGACAAGGATTTCCGTATTGCAGTGACCTGTACATTGGTTGCCACCGGGACGGACATAAAACCGTTGGAAGTTGTGATGTTTATGCGCGATGTGGAATCGTTGCCCCTATATATACAGATGAAAGGTCGCGGCGTGCGCACCATTGGAGACGAGCAACTGCGCAATGTCACCCCGAATGCATTCAGTAAAGATTACTTCTACTTGGTTGATGCCGTAGGTGTAACTGAACACGAAAAGATAATACCGACGACAGCAGATGAGCCAACAACAAAGACAATTACTCTTAAAGAGTTATTGGAGCGGATCAGTCATGGCTATCTCCCCGATGAATATTTGCAACGTCTTGCAGCAATGCTTTCTCGAATATATAACAAGGCGGACAATTCGCAGAGAAATGAGTTCGCCCGCTTGGCTCATGATGACATGAAGGGACTTGCTTCCAGAATTTATGATGCACTTAACAATAGCACACTCCCACCATTTGTCAGCATAAACGAGCCAAATAACGAGCGGAAAGGATTGGTTTCCCCACTTGCCAATCATGCAGATGCAAGACGATACTTGCTTATTCTTGCCGCAGGATTTGTCAATACGTTGATGCCGGGAGAAGATACACTTATCTCTAAAGGGTTTTCTATTGAGGAAGCACAAAACACAACCGAGGCTTTCGAAGAGTTTTGCAGAGAACACACTGACGAAATTGAAGCATTGCGAATCATTTACAATAATGAAGGAGAGCCGATTACTTATTCAATGTTAAAAGATTTGGAGAACAAGCTCAAAATGGCAAACAATCATTTCTCATCCAAGCAGCTTTGGAACTCGTATGCCATCCTGAATCCAAACAGTGTGCGACGCTCTACCACCAAAGAAGAAAGCGATGCACTTACAAATATCATTCAGCTTGTGCGCTATGCTTTCCGGCAAATCGAACGGTTGGACAGTGTAATCTCTACCTCCAAACAGTACTTCAATCTATGGCTAGGACAAAACCAGCGAGAAATAACAGATAAACAGCGCGAAGTGATAAGTCGCATAGTGGACTACATCGCCTCCAACGGTGCTTGTAGTGTGAGGGATATTCGTGAAGACGATGCAACCCATGCGGCACAAATGATACGGGCGTTTGGTAATATGCAGAAAGCAGACGATGCACTTCGTTCTCTTTATACATTTGTAGTTTTAAGAAAAGCAGCATAATAAATAATGGCAACAAATAACACAACAGAGCAATCACTCACCAAAAAGGTATGGAATCTGGCTACCACTCTTGCTGGGCAAGGGATTGGGTTTACCGATTATATAACTCAGCTCACCTATCTTCTGTTCCTGAAGATGGATGCCGAGAATGTAGAAATGTTTGGAGAAAAATCCGCTATCCCAGATGGTTATCAGTGGGCAGATCTGATTTCTCTTGACGGCTTGGATTTAGTCAGACAGTATGAAGAAACGCTTAAACTGCTTAGCGAACAGGATAATCTGATTGGTACTATCTATACAAAGGCACAAAACAAGATTGACAAGCCCGTTTATCTGAAAAAGGTCATTTCCATGATTGATGAGGAACAATGGCTCATCATGGACGGTGATGTGAAAGGTGCTATCTACGAAAGCATACTCGAAAAGAACGGACAAGACAAGAAAAGCGGTGCGGGGCAATACTTCACTCCCCGTCCACTTATCAAAGCAATGGTGGATTGTATCGCTCCTCAAATAGGAGAAACGGTTTGCGACCCGGCATGCGGGACAGGAGGTTTTCTGTTGACGGCTTATGATTACATGAAAGGCCAGTCAGCAAGTAAGGAAAAACGGGATTTCCTGCGTAACAATGCCTTACATGGTGTGGATAACACTCCATTGGTGGTAACACTTGCCTCAATGAATCTGTATCTGCATGGCGTAGGCACAGACCGAAGTCCGATTGTCTGTGAAGATTCGCTGGAGAAAGAGCCGTCAACGCTTGTAGATGTGATACTTGCAAATCCTCCATTCGGAACACGCCCGGCTGGCTCTGTCGATATCAACCGTCCGGATTTCTATGTAGAGACAAAGAATAATCAGCTGAACTTCCTGCAGCACATGATGCTGATGCTTAAGACCGGAGGCCGTGCAGCTGTAGTATTGCCGGACAATGTTCTTTTTGAAGGAGGTGCCGGTGAAACAATACGAAAGAAGTTGCTGACGGATTTTAATCTGCACACCATTCTCCGCTTGCCTACAGGTATATTTTATGCCCAAGGCGTGAAAGCCAATGTCTTGTTCTTTACGAAAGGACAGCCGACAAAAGAGATTTGGTTCTATGATTATCGTACAGATGTCAAGCATACTCTTGCCACCAACAAACTCGAACGCCATCATCTGGATGATTTTGTCTCTTGCTATAATAACCGGGTGGAAACCTTCGATGCAGAAAATAATCCGCAAGGACGATGGCGGAAATATCCGGTAGAGGAAATTCTTGCCCGTGACAAAACAAGCCTTGACATCACATGGATAAAACAAGGTGGGGACGCTGATGATCGGTTGCTTTCCGAACTAATGGCCGATATAAAAGAGAAAAGCCAAAGAATAAGTACCGCTGTAGCCGAACTTGAAAAGTTACTGGCAAATATAAATGAGGATTGAGTGCATGGAAAACAATAAGATAACCATATCAGTCGAACAACAGTTCGGAGAAGTCATAGACATCATTCTCCAACATAAGAGTCGTGCTTCCAAAGCTGTTAATGAAGAGTTGCTTCAAACAGCATGGCATGTGGGAGGTTATGTCTCGGCCAAACTGAAAGGCGAAGAATGGGGAAGCAAGGTCGTAACACAGTTGTCTGAATATATTCGTTCACAACGACCGGACATCAAAGGATTTGGGCGAAGCAGCATTTATAACATGGTGCTATTTTATGACGAATATTCTTCTGCGGCATTTGCTACTACAGTTGAGAAATACCTGAACTCTGAATTTGTCCAGCCAAGAATTGGACAAATAGAAACATCACATTCAGAGCCATCTTCAGAACACGCAATAATAGTGCATCCAAAAACTGCACAAATCGTCCAGCCAGAAATTGGACAAATGCCGAAGATTCTGGAATTAACAACATTGACCAATCATATAGAGATATTATGCCGTTGTAAAAGTAACGAAGAACGGATGTTCTATATACTCTATGCCCATAAAGAGCATCTGGTAAAACGGGAACTTCAGCGTTGTATCTCAAATCAGACATATACGGCTTTATTAGGTAATAAGGACAATATGTCAAAAGGATTGCTTAAAACATATCCTGAAGCTCCGGTTATGTTTAAAGATACTCTATTTGTTGATTTTCTTGATTTGCCGAAGAAGCATAGCGAATCTCGTTTGAGAAATGGTTTGCTGGAGCACATGAAGCAGTTTATCCTTGAATTGGGCAAAGATTTTATATTCATGGATCAGGAATACCGTCTCAATATCGGAGCGTCCACCTTCAAGGCTGATTTGCTGTTCTTTCATCGTGGATTGCAAGCATTGGTCGCCGTGGAACTGAAAAAGACGAAGTTCCATCCTCGCGATCTCGGTCAGCTGGAATTTTATTTGGAGGCGCTTGACCGGGATGTGAAACGCTCCAACGAGAATCCGTCCATAGGCATAATTCTCTGTCCTGAAGCAGACCGGGTAGTGGTGGAATATGCCATGAGCCGTAGCATGAGCCCGACAATGATAGCTGAATACAAGCGTATCCTTATTCCACAGGAACGTATGCAAGAGAAACTGAATGAATTTTGCAACCTGTTTCTGAATAAAGACTGATTGCTATGGATACTAAGAAATTACGTCAAAAGATATTAGACCTTGCCATTCATGGTAAACTCGTACCGCAAGACCCGAATGATGAACCTGCATCTGTCCTGCTTGAGCACATCAAGGCAGAGAAAGAACGGTTGATAAAAGAGGGGAAGATAAAAGGAAGTAAAAAGTCTGCAAAGGCTTCTGATACGCCCCATTATGGGAATATGCCGTTTGAAGTACCGGATAATTGGGTATGGTGTAAGTTAAAAGACTGCTGTCACATAGTTGGACGAATAGGATTTAGAGGATACACTAAAGACGACCTTGTTCCTGAAAAACAAGGTGCAATTACTTTGAGCCCTTCAAATATAGTTGAAAATATAATGAATTACGATAAATGCACTTATATTTCTTGGGCAAAGTTTGAAGAATCGCCAGAAATAAAAGTGATAGATGGTGATATTTTATTGGTAAAGACAGGCTCGTCATTTGGTAAATGTGCGCTTGTAAGTAATTTGCCACAAAAAGCTACAATAAACCCTCAATTTGTTGTCCTTAAATATATCCAAATAGAGAAGCAATATTTGACATGGGTGTTACAAAGTGGCTATGCTCGGATATGTTATGAAAACTTTGTATTAGGCACCGCTATCCCTACATTTACACAAGCTGTTCTTGGCGATATGTTAATTCCATTGCCTTCCATTAACGAACAACAACGCATAATTGCAGAAATCAAACATTGGTTTGCCTTAATAGACAAGATAGAGCAAAGCCAATCGGACTTGCAAACTATAATCAAACACACCAAAAGCAAAATCCTTGACCTTGCCATTCACGGCAAGCTCGTTCTGCAAAACCCGAATGACGAGCCAGCATCGGAGCTGCTCAAACGCATCAACCCAGAAGCCGAAATCACTTGTGATAACGGGCATTATCCCGTTGGTTGGATTGATGTAATTCTAGGAGATATATTCTATCATAATACGGGAAAGGCTCTTAACTCATCAAACAAAGAAGGTGTATTGAGAAACTATCTTACAACATCCAATGTGTATTGGAATCAGTTTGACTTGTCTCTTGTTAAACAAATGCCTTTTAGGGATAATGAGTTAGAAAAATGTACTGTTCAAAAGGGTGACTTACTTGTATGTGAAGGCGGAGATGTTGGCCGTTCTGCAATATGGAATTTTGATTACAATATCTGCATTCAGAATCACATTCATAGATTGCGTCCTAAAGGAGACTTGAATGTCTCATTTTATTATTATGTTTTACGGTTCTTGAAAGAACATAATCGAATAGGAGGTAAAGGCATTGGATTGCTAGGGTTGTCGTCCAATGAATTGCATAAAATAGGAATGCCATTACCGCCACGAAAAGAACAAGATAGAATAGTGTTAAAGATTGAAGAGCTGTTTTCCGTTCTTGATAACATTCAAAATGCCTTAGAAGCGTGATAAGATGCGCTTCTAAGGCTACGTTATTACCAATTTACTACCTTATCGACAATTTTCTGCTGTTCGCTGGCGGTGCGGCGCAGGTAGATGCGAGTGGTTTCTATGCTTTCATGTCCCATAAGGTCGGCCAATAAAGCAAGGTCGTTGAAACGGTCAAGGAAGTTCTTGGCGAAACGGTGACGAAAAGAATGAGGATAAACAACATCACGGTTCAATCCATATTTATCGGCAAAATGCTTTAACTGTTGGGCAATACCGCGTGTCGTTATGCGCTGCCCAAAACGGTTGAGAAAGAGATAGCCGCTCGTGATACCCTTTCTTTTCAGCCATAATGAAGCTTCACTCCGCAAGTTTTTGGGAATGTATAAACGGCGCACTTTGCCACCTTTGCTGTAAAGGTCGAGATAACCCACTTTCACGTGTTCAACCTTTATGTGCAACAACTCGCTTACCCGTGCACCTGTCGCCGCCATGAACCATACTACGAAATACCAATCCTCGTAACCGTCAGCCTTCAACTGAGCTTTCAGAAACTTGTAATCGGCATCGCTGATGACATTCTCTAAAAAGTTCTTTTGTTGCACTTTGACAAACTTCACTTTCAGCCTGTCGTGCTTGGTAAACTCCAGATACTTGTTGATGCCTTGCAAACGGAGATTGACGGTCTGCGGTTTGAAGTTTTCCACCAGATAGCCCTTATAGGCCAACAGGTTTTTCTTGTTCACTTCTCCATAGTGACTGAAAAAGTAGTTCACCGTCCACACATACGATGCTACGGTGTTCTTTGCCAAATTCGTTTTGGCAAGATAGTCTTTGAATCTTGTTATCATATACATTTATTTTTGATGAATACGATAACAATATAAAGCGCAACCTAACGGGCATTATCCGCAGTTGCCTGACGGGTGGTGCAAATGCCGATTAGAGGACATAGTTGAATACGAACAACCACAAGCCTATATAGTCAATTCAACTGATTATGACGACAGATATTTAACCCCTGTTTTAACGGCAGGGAAGTCTTTTGTAATAGGATATACCAACGAAACAGAAGGCATTTATCAGAATACGCCCTGTATCATTTTTGATGACTTCACCACAGATTCTAAACTCGTTGATTTTCCATTCAAGGTGAAATCATCTGCTATGAAAATCTTAAAAGTAGCAGATGATATAGAAATTGAATATGTTGCTATGTTTATGAACATAACACGGCTCATTGGTGACACTCATAAGCGTTATTGGATTTCAGAATACTCTAAACTTTGCATACCAATACCACCAAAAGAAGAACAAAAGCGTATAATCAATGCAGCAAACGCAATGTTTGAAAAACTTGATGCAATAATGGAGAGTTTATAAATTCTCCATTATTGCATCCAATTTACTATGCATTGAATTTATCACAGTTACAATTCTTACTTGTTCATCATAAGGTGGTACGGGTACTTCTATTGCCTTAAATAGCTTCTTATCCAGATGAGGTATTGCCGAACCTACTTTGTTTTCACGCAATGCTTTACGATGCAGGTTTATAACGTGTAAGATGTACTCTGCAAGCATATTTTCATTGATATGTAGTTGCTTGAATGTACTGCCTTGATAACCTTCAATCGGCGTTCTGAACACTTCACCAGAGTTTTCTCCATCAACCAAAATCAATAGGCTATTGGCTGCTACATATCGTCCATTTGTCAGTGTCTTAAAGTCACGTTCTCCTCTTAGATATTTTACATCAAGATTTGGCATTCCCTTACCGTCAAGTTTCTCTCCATCCGTCAAAGAACATAGCATTTGCATGGGAACTATTGTCCAACTATCAGGCAACTGCGGATAATGCCCGTTATCACAAGTGATTTCGGCTTTCGGGTTGATGCGTTTTAGCAGTTCCGATGCTGGCTCGTCATTCGGGTTTTGCAGAACGAGCTTGCCGTGAATGGCAAGGTCAAGAATTTTGCTTTTGGTTTGTCTAATTGCTGTTTGTAAGTCAGATTTGTCTTGTTCTATCTGGTCTATTAAGGCAAACCAATACTCGATTTCTTCAACGATGCGTTGCTGCTCAGCAAAAGGAGGAAGAGGAATATGTAAGTCTGTAAATATCTCTTTGTGAACTCTTTGTTGTCCAACTACACCTTTGAAATATTTAGTGCCTTCTTTGACATACCAATCTGATTTGAAAAGATAAAGATAGAATTTTGTGTAAACTTTAATTGGCCTGAGAATAACTAATTCTGTTGTTCCTGCGCCATAAGTATTAGGAAGATTTTTGAATATCGTTGATTTACGATTTTCAAAGCATGGCGATATTTTCGCTATGCCAATATCTCCATTTTGAAAGTGACAATACCCCCTTTTGACATCTTTCCATGTACGTTCTTCATAGAAATGATTCCCTGAAAATCCATCCTCGACAAGTGCCATTGGAATAAATCCGACTTTCATATTATCATCTAATTCTGATTTCGGATTCAATAAAAACAAATCTGAAACAGAAACCATATACCAAGAATTTGGTACCTCAAGCTTCACCTGCTCATAATGGGGCGTATGTATAGTAAGTGATGATTAATTATATGCTAAAGTTTTTTCGTAACATACTTTGAATTAGTTTTTATCTTCTATTCCCTTTTTTCTGTTCACTCCACGGAAGATTAGACGATGAGCCGCCAGAACCAGTACCGACATGAACCTCTGCCGGTCCACCGGCGGCAAAGGTGAAAGCCGCACCCAGTAGTTCCGCCTGTTTCCCGCTTACCTGTTCCTGCGGCTCGAATACGGCATTGACAAACTCCTCGTCCGTGATCTGACCGTTGAAATGTCTTTGGGCCACATCATAGTTTATCTGGAATTTTGTGTCCTCAAAAAGTTCCTCTCCGACCCGTGTCCAGATATGGAGCGACGGATTCCGGTAGTTGGACACGTTGATTCGGACAAGCTCGGCACCGGATGAGAGGCTGTAACGCTGAGGGTTTGCCATCCGGTCGAGCCGGTCTATCAGCTTTCGTTGCCTGTCTATGACGGCATCTTTTTCTTCTGACTGCCGTTCGGCGGTTTCCGCCCTGCGGATGGCTTTGTCTATCTCCGCTTGATAGCCGTTTCGCAGTTTCCCGATTTCTGATTTATGCTGTTCCTGCAACCGGGCCTTTTCTGCCTGAAGAGCCTTAATCTGTTTATTGAGCTCGGCAATCAACCTGTCCTTGTCAGCCAGTTCCTTCTTTGCCTTGGCAAGGTCTCCCTTTCCGAACCACGCAAGGATGGTATTCCTGCCCTCCTGCGCCTTCTCCACATCGGCCTGCAACTTGGCTATGTCCTCTTCATATTGGATTACCTGTTGCCTGTAGTATTCCGAGTTCGCCTGATGCTTGGCGGTGGAGCCGACAATCCCACGCTGCAACCCGAACGGTTTCATGGCCGCTGCGTAACTGTTCTGGTATTCATGAAGCTTGGTGCGCCGCATCACATCATCCGCTGACAAACGGGGACCAGACTTCGTTTCATATTTCTTCTCGCCCTCCCGCTTCCTGCGGATACGCTCCCCGGTTACAATGGGAACGACAGTGGCGTGCAGGTGGGGAGTCTTCTCGTCCATGTGCAGTACGCACGATACAAGGTTGTCTTCACCGAATGTATCCCTTAGCCATTTGAGATTGGCATCGATCCAACTGTTCAGCCTACCGTCATTGGCAATCTTCATCATCTGTTCATGTGTCCCGGTCAGGATGATACGGATGGCTTTTGTCTGGTTCTTGCCGACCTTGCGGCGCAGCCCGGCCGTGTCGATACGGCGCTGTATCACCTCGGTGCGGTTAGACACTTCCTCGGGGAACTTGATCAGCTCACGGTTGAGATGTGTCCGGTCCGCATTGGCATTGCCCGGCACGTAAATCTTCCCCTTGGCATCCTTTCTTTCTATATGGCATGACATCCCACTGTCATTACCGCTGCCACGCTGCAGGTGGCAGACCGCGTATTGTGTATTGCTCATATCTGTTCGTTATTTTATTGTTATTCTTGTTGTAAAATCCCGTCATACAGCCGGAGGCATACCAGGGAGCCTGAGGGGTGTCCCTCAGCTTATGGGCTTTTTGACTGCCGGACGCGGAGCGGAGGCGGTGAAAATGCCCTAATAAGCTACGGGATTTTACAACCCCTTTCCCCTTGGGACAGCAAGCTGTCCGGTGCCTTTCCGTCATTCCATTCTTCCTGCATCCACCAGTTCGAGCCCGAAAGCGTCGATGAGGGACTGCAATGCGGGATTGCGTTCTATCATCTGTTGAAAGATCATCTGCGGCGTGTCCTCCATCAGCAGGAAGTCGGCGATGTCCAATCCGGCTTCACGCTGCGCACCGGTCGCAATCCTCTCCAGCATATCGGAGCAGGTGGCACGCCTGCAAAAGGATTCCAACATCGGCAGCCGCCTCCTCCATTCTTCCGTCGCCTTAAGGTCTGGGAAGAGAATCACCTCCCGGCCGCACAATACCTGCATGGCCTCGCTGTTGAAACACCCATGCATCCCTCCGGTGGCAAGCCAAACGAAGTCGGGGATGAAATGGGCGGCGACAAGAGCCGTCTTCTCGCTCTCGACAATGGCTACAGGCTTGGCGGACATGGTGGCGGAGGTGTCCGACAGCAGGTGCTCGCCGAACAGGCACTGTTTCATCCTGAAGTTCGGTACCTTCCTTACCGAATGTACCCAGCTGACTTGGTTGAAAGGCTCCTTAACCCGGTGTCCCGTTTCAGTGTCATAGCCTATGATCTTGCCCGCACGCACATTGCCGTCCCGGTCTGTCTGCCAGAATACGGCTGCTCCGCCCCACATCCTTGACGTGCCTACCCTGTAGAGAAGGAACAACCTGTCCGTATTCTCCTTGCCGGCCACCTTAGTGAAGTAGCGGTATAAGGGGTTGATGTCGTACCTGCGCATGGATTGCTCCACCCAATCGGAGGGTAGAAAGGAAATCTGTGGCTCCTGTTCGGGCTGTGGCTTTGCCAACGCTTTTACAACTATCGGTGTGCCGCCGTTCCTTTCCTGCTCATTCAATTTTTCTTTGACAGTCGGATTGTTCCGGAAGTATTCCTTCGGAGTATAGTGGTAGCCGCAACTGTTGATGTGGTCACAGATGCCCACGTTGTCAGGGAAGGAAATCTCTCCCGCCTCGTCGATATAACGGGCAAAGCAGGACTTCCTGCCGCACTCCGGGCAGGCGGTCTTGCTGCCCGGACGGTATTTCTGTAGATGGAATCTGTATCCGTTCATGATGCTCTCTTTTGTGGATTCCTGCAAGTGAAAACCTCCATTTGCAGTTTGCAGTTCTTGCAGTCTTGCAGGAATTCTATTTTTCCGGCACTCCGAGACTGCAAAACTGCAAAGACTGCAGGCTGCAACAAGGGGTCATCCGTTGCAGTTTCGGGTTGGCGGTTCATTATCGTTTTCATCAGATTTTCCAGATTTATCATATATGACTTTCTCGTAATGCCCGGCCTTGGCCTTCCGCAGCAGCCCGCTCCTGCACAGTTCCCTGAGGTAGTTCATCACCGTGCGCTCGCTGACATTCTGCTGTTCCCTGCCTGTGGCGATGGCCGTCTTCGTGTCGAAAGTGTCCGGCAGCAGCGACAGCAGTATCTTGGGCGGTTCTTCGCACATGTCTTCCGCAACGAATGAGCGGATGCGGCGGTACGAGTCCTCGAAATAACCGTTCAGCCGGATGGCGGCTTTGACGGAAGCCAGATCCACAAACTGCAGATGACTCTCGCCGGAAGCATACCGCAGCACCTGCATGAGCAGGGCCAGCCGTGCCACCTGCGCCGGATGCTTCATCTCACGGCTGTCCACCTCGGCATCGTCCTCTATCCGGTTGATGCGTTCCACTTTCCTGTTCCACCATGAGAAGAAATACTCTTTTGCCTCCCTGTCCATGGACAGCACATGGGATATCCTTTCTTTCTCTCCCGTGTCATAGTCCAGAGCGAGTACCTTGCCAAGTATCTGCTCCCAGCGTGCCGCTGCCAGAGATGCCCTGTCCTCCCCGCCATCATCCCAATCAGTCCATTTTGACACTTCACGGGACTTGGGCAGCACGAACAGGATACGGTCGAGCAGTCCGTTCTCCTCGAAGCCTTTCGTCAGCAGTTCATGCACACGCTTGGTCTGCGTGGTTCCGATGATATTGATGCACGGCTGTTCAATATGCACAGGTATAGTGTTGCTGACCCTTGTCACATCCAGTGCCCCGCCGCTCCATGCCGTGAGCAGCTGCTCTATGAGTTGCCCGTTGGTGTAGCGGTTGGCGGAGTTGAACATGCCCATTATCTCGTCCACCAGAATGACCACGCTGCGGGGATTGCTGTTATGTGTCAGCAGTAGCGATTCCGGAGTGAAGTCGGAAACGACGGTGCGTCGCAGTACGGGCTTCCTACCGCTCTCCCCGGCGGCCTTCCATGCCTCCAGTTCCGACTCATACGCCCTGAACAGGGCGTAGTCGTGCTTCCGTATGGGGCGGTATGCCGCCTCCAGCGGCGGTGTCTTGCCCAGTCCCGGCCTGCCCACGAGGATGATGTAGAGGGCGGCGTTGCTCTGCCACTCGCCTTTGATGCGGATGCGGTAGGTGCCGCCCAATGCGACCGATACCGCCGACAGCATGGCCGTCGCGATGAACTCGGTCTTGTAGTTCTCGTACCTGTCCATGTCGAGGATGACGGACTGCACGGCCTGCGGAAAGACATCCAGAGGGAAGCCTGTATCACTGATATGCTCCGCCTCCATGCGGATCATGTTGCACAATTCAAGTCGGGTGTTTGTCATGTCAGCCATTTTTCTTCTTGCAATAGGATGTCACACTCTCGGACTTGCCTCCCGTCTGCACACGGCGGACATCCGATCTGGCATACATGTTCTTGTTGCCCACCTTGACGGGGACGAGGTAGCCGCGCTTCGCCCACAGGTTGAGCGTCCCCTCGCACACGTTCAGCAGCTCACGTACCTGTCTTGTGTTGAGCCATGTCTCTTCCGCCACACGCTGCATCTCCGCATCCAGTTCTTCCTGCCGGGCCGCCATCGTGCGCTGCACGATGGACTCGGCAAACATCTTAAGGTCGGCTGGCGAAACCTCCAGTTTCACGTTTGCGCCCTGCTCGACCAGACTTTCTATGGTAATCATAAATATCAGTTTTGAATTTTGTGATGACCATCTTCAAAAGTTCCCTGATGCCTCCCTTTCGATGGCGTATAAAAGAGAAGCACCGCCGACCTTAGGGAAAAGGTTGACGGTGCAAAAGTATATGCGGATTGAAACGAATTGATATATAATGCCTTGTCTTAAATTGTCATGCCAATTCAAGTCTGTGTGACCATATAATACGGCTTATTTTGTCTTATCCAGCGGCAGTTTCCGTTATATCTTCGGAGATGATTTCCTTGATTTCCTGTACCAGTGACCGGAGTAGTTCCCGGTTCTCGTCACTCTCGATAAGAGGTGCCATCTGGTCTTTCCCGTCCTTGATGACATGCTTTGCCGCCTTCAGGAAGCCGACCGCCTGCCGTATGGCGCTTTCGCTTTTCAGCGATGGCAGGTCGGGAAACTGCAATGCCATCCCCACGCTGTACTCCTTCGCGGCGTGCATTCCGGCCACCAGCCGCAGGTCTTTCAGCACATAGAACGGGAGTGCCTGATGGACGGCACTCGTGTTTATGGAAACGAAACGGCGGATACATTGTATAACCGCTTCTTTATTTCCGCACTTGAGATAATCCGCAAGTGGTCGCTCCTGTATCTTCTTCTTTCCGGCCGTCCGCTGCGCCTGTGGCACCGTACCGCTGCCGGAGTCTGTTGCTGTTGGTCTGCCTTCGGTATCACCGTCACCCATCTCATCCTTTACGGACTGCAGTGCCCATTCTCCGATGCCGCCTTTCTCAATGGCGTCTTTCATGGCGAAATGTTCGTTCCAGTCCTCCTGCGTTCGGAAACCGTTCTTTATGGACACCTCGATAATCTGCCTGACGACAATGGAACAGCCCATACTCTCGGCGTTCCCAGCCTTGGGATGTCCCGCCTGCCTGCTGACCATGTCAACCATCGCCTCGAAACTCTTGCCGTAGTACAGCCAGCTCAGCACGAGAGGGGCGGACAGGGTTACGCAGCGTTTTCTCAGACTCTGTCTGAAAATGTATTTCATCCTGCCCCAGAATGTGGACGGAGGCGGGGCAGCGTCTTCTTCCCTCTGTTTCCTGTACAGTTCCACGATTTGCCCAGGCACCGCGTTCTCCTTGAAATGAAGGCCTATGTTCCTGAAGCTGTCCGTGCTGTCGTCACACCATGACTGTTGCCATTCCCGCCTGATTCCGGGCAGTTGTTTGAAGATGGCGCGGCAGACGGCAAGGTACTGCATCTCGTTTCCGTCCGCCATCATTTTCGCGAAGCGGCGGTATTCCTCCCTGTGCGCGTCTTTCCACTGGAGGATGTCCGCCTTGAACTGTTCGTATGTCAATTTCTGCTCGTCCATATTCATATTGCATTGTCTGTGGAGGGGAAACAGGGAAATTATCAGTCTAAAAGGTTTACCAGCTCCTTCTTCATCTCGTCGTCAATTTTGCGGTACCGTGCGAAGGCCCGGCTTCCTTCCGAATGTCCCGACATAGAGGCTATCAGGTTCGGGTCCTTGACCTGCCTGTAGAGATTGCCGATGAAGGTCTTGCGTGCCGTATGGGTAGATGCCACCTCATACAAGGGTCTTGCCACGTCCTCCCTTGTTTTCGGGTCGAGGACTATGACCGTGCGGTCGATGCCCACATACTTGAGTATCTCCTTTATCTTTTTGTTATAGCCGAAGTGCGAGAACCGGGGGAGCAGGGCGTTCTCCAGATCCTTGTAGCGTTCCAGTATGTCCAGTGCCTTCTGGTTGAGCGGCACGCGCACTGTATTGGCATGTTCCATCTTCGTCTTCTGCGGGATGTACTCCACGAAGCCGTCCACGATGTTTGCCTTGGTCAGCCTGTTCAGGTCGCTGACACGGCACCCTATCAGGCACTGGAACATGAAGATGTCACGATAGACCGGATAGGTTGCCCCCATGCCGCTCAGGTCGGCGTAGTACACCTTGTCCCGCTCTTCGAGCGTCAGGTAGAACGGGTCGCCGTACATCGGCCGGGCAATCTGGTACTGGTCAAAGGGATTGTTCCTTGTCAGCCCGCGCTTGACGCACCACTTGATGACGGTGCGGATGCGGTAGAGGGAGCCCGACATGCTGTTCTCGGAACGCTTCTGTTCGACGTTGCGGCGTACCTCATTCCGGTAGAATACGGGGTACATGTCCACGTACTTGTGTTCCTCCTGCATCCACAACTTGAAGTCCCTGATGTCGTCCGCCGTGACGGTGTCGATGCACAGGTGGAAGCCTCTCTGGTGCAGAACTTCGTGGCGGAAACGCTCGTAGCGCAGCACCTTGTTGAGATTGTCGAGATGGTGTTTCCGGCTTTCATCCGCAAGCGGTGTTTCCTCGACGTATTTCCGTATCTGGTACGAGAGCAGGTACTCGTCGGCCTTGTTGCCGCCCCTCGCGTTAATGCCGGGATGGTGGTATTCCTCTATCAGGCTTTTGAGCCAGTTGCCGTCCACGCCCCGGTGGTACTCTTTCGTGATAAGGTGGGTAATCTGCTGCACGTCCTTGTCGAAGCCCATCTTCTTCTCCTCCGACACCAGAGCCACGCGGGGCTTGTAGCCCTGCCTTTCCGGGCTCCAGTGGTTGGGGTTGATGGAGAGTTCGCTCGCGGCCTTGATGTCCACGCCGCCGATGTCACGGACACGGAAATAGATCCGTGCCTGGTCGGTGATGTTGTTCTTGGCGGCGGTCTTTCGGATGAATGCGGTCACTTTCATATATAAGTCCTCCTTTCTGTCTAGTCTATCATGTCCACAAGCCTTCGCTTCATGTCATCGTCTATCGTGCGGTAGCGGCTGAACGCCCTGCTGCCCTCCACATGTCCCGACATGGAAGCGATGAGGTTAGGGTCAGGTACCTGCCTGTACAGGTTGCCCACGAAGGTCTTGCGTGCCGTATGGCTGGTGGCCACCTCGTACAGGGGCTTCTGCACGGTGTTGTAGCCGTGCGTGTCGAGGATGGTCACCGTCCGGTCTATGCCGCAGCGCTTCAGCAGCTCCCGTATGCCGAGGTTGTAGGTGTGTATCTGCTTGAACGGGAACAGTCTGTCGGAATTGGCATCGTATCGTTCCAGTATCTTCAACGCCTTTTCGTGCAGCGGCACCCTGACGGTCTTCGCCTGGCATTTCTTCGTCTTCTGCGGCATGTATTCCAGGAAGCCGTCCTTGATGTTGGCCCTCGTGAGCCTGTAAAGGTCACCTACGCGGCAGCCGACATAGCAGTGGAACACGAAGATGTCACGGATGACGGCCAGCTTCGGGTTGTCGCTCAGGTCTGCGTCATACAGGATGTTTCTTTCTTCGGAAGTGAGGAAAAACGGGTCGCCGTAGGTAGGCTCCTTGCAACCGTAGAGGGCATAGACCTCGTTGTCGGAATACTTCATCTTCTTGCACCAGTGCAGGAAAGTGCAGAAAAGGTTCATGATGTTGATGACGGTCGTACCGGAAAGCGGCCTCGGACGGTGGTTGATGAGTAGGCGGGGAGCATAGAAGTCGGGATATTCCTGCCGCAGCAGGTGTTCGTTCACCACATAATCCCGGAAAGCGTTCATCTGCTCCAACGTGACGGTCTCCACGAAGAGGGTGAAGTCCGCCTCGCCCAGTATCTCCCGGCGGTAGTCGTGGTAGCGGGTCATCTTGCGTTCGAAGCGGACGATATGCTCCTTGGTCCTCTCCGCACCGTCAAACTTCTCCAGATACTCATGGACGCGGGCAAGCAGGTTCGGATGGTTGCGCTCGAAGGCGCGGGCAGGGTACAGCACATCCTCGATGACCAGCTTCATCCACCTGCTGTCCGCCTTGTCCGAAAAGGTCTTCTCCGCCCGCTCAATGATGGAGGCGATCTGTTCCGGCAGTCGTTTCTGCTCTACGGCAGGGACAGCCGTTGTGCGCCTGTAGCTAAGGGTATCAGAATCCCAATACCTGTCCTGTACCTCAAGGGGAGAGACCACTTTTATGTCCACACTCTTCTCCCTGACCCGGAAACAGATGTTCGAGGTCTCTGGGGAGCATTTCTTCAGATACACGGTTACTTTCATCTGCGTTGCTTTTTCGGTTATGCGGCAAAGGTATAACAAATTCCCGTAAATGTTCCCATATATCCCGAAAAAACTTGCAACGGATTAAGACAAATTAAAAAGTTGTTCCCGAATCTGATACCGCATAAAACACAGTATATCAACGGCTATATTTGCACTTGTTTGGCTCTTTTTTTCATTTCAGGCTTTATCCGATTCCCTGAATATCATATATTGCAGTTCCACGCTTTCTTGTTGTATTTGCTTACTCATCGCACTATTGTCTTTTAGCGGTTCTTTGAAAGAAGAAGGCTGCGTTGGAGTAGAAGCTCCACTACCTCTTCCTCCGCTACTACCGCCTGTTCCTCCGCTTTCTCCTGTGGAACTACCGCCACTTACTGTGTAAGGTTTGAATTCGAAAGTGTATTGAATGGAAAGTTCAAAACCCTGTACAATTAAAGCTTGTCTTATCTCAAACATCAATTGATCGATGAAAACATTAACGCTATATGAAGGCAACTTATTTTCCGGAATGGAAATAATCATGGTTAAAAATCTATGCTGGCATGGATTATCTAGGTCTCTGATGCCAAGTCTTTTAAGCGATTCTTCAATTACCCTGATTAATAAATCAGGGTGCATTCCTATAACGGCATCTGTCCTTCCTCCTACATATTCGGACTCATAGCGCATACAAATTTCCAGTATATTTACGGTTGCTTTCGTGTGTATGAAGCCGTCCGGAAAGTCTTCGGGGGAAAGGGGGAGGATTTTGTTGTCCAGCAGTTCGGCGTAGAGGAGCAGTTCGGGGTCGACGTTCCATCCTTTGTCCTGTAAATGTTTAAAGGGCATGGAGTAGGTGTAGCGTTCGGTGAAGGGTATGTCACGGTTGATTGTCGGGGCGTCTATGTCTATGGGTGTTCCGAGGGAGCCGTCGAAGGTGACCGTGCCGTCTTCTGCACAAGTAGCTCCGGCAGGATCTCCTTGGGAATGGGCGTGCGCGTTTTCACGCTCACGGGGCACTTGCGCCCTGCCACGGGCACCACGGCGGTCACCATGCGCCGGGGCGCGACGCATTCCTGTTTTGCGTAGGTAATGCCGCGGTTGCAGCTGTTGCCGGTCACGCTCTTGACTTCGCCGTTTTCCACCACCACCTGCAGGCGGCAGCCCACGGGGCAATTGATACATGTGATCTGTTGTTCCATACCGGCCGCCTCCTTACTGTTTTACGCACACGGTCACATCCGCGCCGCTGAGGGACGCGATCTGCTCCGGCTTGAGGGTCAGCTCCGCCATCTCGCCGGGGGTCAGGATGCGCTTGCGCTGCCGGAGTATCTCGCGGTCGCCGTCCATCACGCACAGGGTGGCGTTCTCATACACGCCCGCGGGGCGGAACATCACCTGCACGCTCTGCGCCTC
>OKSD01001387.1_pt1 | contig 24066 bp, 19 predicted proteins | sample 1601221 | NCBI WGS metagenome assembly OKSD01 (sample SAMEA3541550, study PRJEB24748) | human gut metagenome | biome: human gut; feature: human-associated habitat; material: faeces | place: China | collected 2012
GATGCATCTGCCAAAGGATACAGCCCACGAGGTAAGCCAGCGTTTTGCCGGTGCCGTCCCGCCGTCGGTGCGGAATACCTCCGTGCCGGCGGCGGCGAGCGCTGCGAGGAGCTTATCCTCGATCTCCTCCGCCGGAGAGACCGTCGCCGCGGCATAGCGCGGAGACGTCTGCGCGATGAGCTTTAAAAGCGGCTTATTGCTGTCGCCGTGGTGCGGGAGCTTGATGAGCTCATAGCTATCGAGCGCGACGTCGAGAAACTCGTTCAGGCGGTTTTTCTTTGCGTCGCCGAGAAGGAGAAAGCTCGTTTCGCGCCATGTGACGGTCGTGACAAGGGAATTGTTGTTGTCGTCGCCGTAGTCGATGTCGGGCGGGTCGAGCGTAAACGAGCCGTTTTCCGTCTCAACCGTATAGTTCTCCGTCAGGCGGAGGAACGGCGTATTCCGCTCTTCCGCGGCGCGCTTGAGCAGCGTGAGATACATGGAATTCTCTTCGTAGTCCGGGCCGAGGATCTGCCCCACCGGATAGGCGCGCACGAGCGCCGCCGCGGAGCCGATGTGATCCTTGTCATAATGGCTGAGCACGAGATAGTCGATGCGCTGCACGCCGCGGCGCTCAAGCGCGGCGCAGATGGAATCAAAATCGTCCTCGTCGGCAGCGTCGTTCACGACCGTCACGCCGTCCATGCATACGATGATGCAGTCGGATTTGCCGGTATCGAGAATGTCCAGAGAGAATGTGCCGCCGTCCGTTTCCGGCGCGGCAGCGCCGCAAGCGCAGAGCGAGAGCAGCGCGCAAAGAGCTAAAAGCGCGGCAAGGCATCGTTTCATGGGATATATCTCTCCTTTCTTCGGCGGGAATCACGGTTTACTTTTTTCTCCGCCGGAAGTATAATCAGAATAATAGAATGTATTTCGGAGGAAACACCATGGAGCTTGTCGTAAAACACTATTCCGAGCTGACGGCGGACGAGCTGTACGACATTCTGCACGTGCGCGTGCTGGTCTTTGTCGTGGAGCAGAAATGCCCCTACGAGGAGGTGGACGGGCGAGACAGGCAGGCGTACCATGTGTTTCTGCGCGACGAGACCGGCATCAAGGCGTATCTCCGCGTGCTCGACCGGGGCGTTTCGTTTGAAGAGGTGTCCATTGGCCGCGTGCTGACGACCGAGCGCCGCCGCGGCTACGGCCACAAGATCCTCGACGCGGGCATCGCCGCGGCGCGGGAAAAGTACGGCGTGGAGACCATCCGCATCGAGGCGCAGACCTACGCCCGGAAGCTCTACGAGGATCACGGCTTCCGGCAGGACGGCGAGGAATTTCTGGAGGACGATATCCCCCACATCCCGATGATCTGGCACACGCCGAAAGACTGATCCATGATGTATAGCGTATCCCCTGAAGTGCCGTACAGCGGCTCTTCAGGGGATATTTTTATTTCGCCGGTTCGACCGCATTTTCCTCGTACAGGCGCGGATAGCGCGCACGGTCGCGGAAAATGAGCCAGACGGACAGCAAAATCGAGATCGTGAGCGCGCCGATCGTCAGCCCCCAGGCCGCCGTCGAGCCGTAAGCGTCATATGCCTTGCCTTCGGCAATGTTGAAAACGCCGCGCAGGATGGTATACGCCACGCCGGATACGCTGTTGATGCGTCCGCGGTGGGAGGCCGGGGTGCGCGCGGAGAGATACGGCCCGTCGGCAATGGTATTGATGATCTCGCCCCAGGTGAAAATGAGCATGGCGGCGTAATACATCGGGATCGTGCCGAGGAACGTGAGGAACAGGATATATCCCGCCAGAAACAGCAGCTTTCCCGTCAGGAGCTTTTTCGTATCGATCACGCGGCGGAAAAGGCGTGTAATGAACGGGGTAAACAAAACGACCACGATGCAGTTGAGACTCGAGACCGTACCGTAGATCACCGCGCCGTTCTCGCCGTGGATACGCCCGAGATCCAGCGGCATGAGATAGCCGTACTGGTCGTATGCCGCGCTGCACAGCGCCGACACGGCAAGATACAGAAGGATCGTCGGATTCTGGCGGAGGATCGCAAAAATGCTCTCCCCGTCTCTCGCGCGCTGATACTCCGCGCGGCTGCCGATCTGTTCGACCGGCGTGATATCCCGCACGAAAAACCAGATGAGGATCGTCGAGCAGCCGATGGCAACGCCGCTGATGATGAACGCGAGCCACAGATAGTTTTTGAACAGCAGACCGCTGAGCGTCGGCGAAAGGACAAGACCGAGATTCATGCCCCAGTACTGGAGCGAATACGCCTTATCACGCTCTTCGAGCGGCGTGATATCGGCAATGATGGCGTTGTACGCCGGGCCCTCAATAGTCTGGAAAAGGCTGGCGACAAACATGAGCACGATCGTCCCCATGCCGAGCGGAACGCATCCGCAAAGGATGTAGCACACGACCGAAACGATGTCGCCGACAATGATGATGTTCTTCTTGTTGAGCCGGTCGGCGAGCTTTCCGCCGAAAAGCGTGGCCGGCATCATCAAAATGCCGAACACCGCCGTAAGTATGGCAATGTTCCCGGCGCTCATACCGAGCTTCTGGTTGAGGATCATCGTGAGCATGGGCCAGACCATCGAGCCCATGTTCGTCACGATCCGCCCGAAGAAGAGAACATAGTTCTCCCGGCGGAGTCCCCGGTACTGTGAAAAGAAATGCATGGATATTTTTCCTCGTATTACTCCCGTGTTTTCTCTCTTTCTTTGGTTTCTATGCCGCTATTTGCTCAAAAGCCGCGCGACGAACGAGCGCTGCGCGCGCATCGCCCCCGAGGGGCAGAACTCCTGGCAGCAGAAGCACCGGACGCATTTCTTCCGGTCGATCACGGCGTGCTTGTTCACGATCGTGATCGCGCCCGCCGGACAGAGACGCGCGCAGTGGCCGCAGCCGGTGCAGCCCTCGCCGAGCGCCGGTTTAGAGCGGAGCAGCACGGCGACGCATTTTTTTACGAGCTTCCGGAACGGCTTATCGTTCGGGTTCGACACAAACCAGCTGCTTGTGGCGCCGGAGCGGGCAAAGTCGTTTACATGGTAGGGGGCGGCGTCCTTCATGCCGAGCGGTTCGCCCGCCTCGGAGAGGAGCCGGCGCTGCTTTGCCGCCGTGAGATACGGCAGCTCCTTTTCCTCCAGCCCAAGCATCCACGCGCACAGCCGGTCGAGCTCATAGGAGCTCGTCGCGGCGAGGAGCGCGCCCATGTGCCGGGGCGTTCCCTGTGTGGGGCCGTTGCCCTCCATGATGTCCACGGCGTCACACAGGCAGAGCGCCGGGCGGACAAATTCATTGAGATCAACGAGCATGTTGGCAAACGCCATCGGATCGGGGTAGCGGAAATGGTACTCGCTCTTCACCGTGCCGGGGATGACGCCGTAAAGATTCTTTACCGCCGCCGTCATGCCCATGAGCCCGTGAGCCTTGAGCTTGGAGAAGTTGATGACGGCGTCGCATTTTTCGAGCCACGCGCTGTACTCAAAGCTCTTGACCGTGACGGCGTCCGGAAATTCGACCGTGTGATGCGAAAAGTCACGGTTGAGCTCGCCGCCGGCGGCTTCGCAGAGCGCGTAATCGCCGAGCGAGTACACGCGGCTCAGCACCACGGAGGTGAACGGCTCACCGGGGCTGTCGCCGAGAACGACCTCCGCGCCCCGCTCGCGCAGAAGGCGCGTGAGCTCTGCGGCCATGACCGGATGGGTCGTCGCCGCCTGCTCCGGCTTTCTCGCCGCGCAGAGATTGAGTTTTATGCCGATGCGCATGCCGGGCTTCACCCAGCCGAGCCCGCCGACAGCGTCAAGCGCCGCAAGGAGCGCGGCGCGCACCGTTTCGGGTGTATAATCCCCGCAGGGGACGATGGAAAGTTTCGGTTCCGGCATGGTATGCCTCCCATATCTACAGACTAATTTTGTATTTTACCACATTTCTCCCTTCCGCGCAACGGGATATGCAGCGATCCGGAATGTGTGAAAAATCTGTCACTGTTTGAAAAACAGGTTGATAACTCAACAGTTATATGATATGCTTATTGAGATAGTGTTTTTCCGTGAAAAAACGTCATCTAATCAACAAAAGGGGAACGAGCGTTATGTTATTTGATGGAGATTTCACACTGACCGATCAAATTGTGGACAACCACGAGTGCAAGAGGGAAAATCTGATCGGCATGATGCAGGACGTGCAGGAGCATTACAAGTACCTGCCGCCGGAGGTGCTGGTGCATCTGGCGGGACGGCTGCACATCAGCCCGGGCAAGGTTTACAGCGTGGCGACGTTCTATGACCGCTTCTCGCTGGAAGCCAAAGGCAAGTACATTCTGCGCGTATGCGACGGCACCGCCTGCCATGTGCGCAAATCGCAGCCGATCCTGGAGGCTCTGGAAGAGCATCTCGGGCTGAACGAGAAAAAGGTGACGAGCAGCGACATGCTCTTCACGCTGGAGACCGTTGCGTGCCTCGGCGCGTGCGGCCTTGCGCCGGTCCTCACCGTGAACGGCGAGGTCCACGCGAAAATGACGCCGGAGAAGGCGATCGCGCTCGTGGAGAGCATCCGGAAGGAGGAGACGAAATGATCCGACGTACAAAGCTCACGTTTGAAGCCCAGCGTTGGAAGGCGGAGGAAGCGCTCGCGCGCGAAGGCGTTTCGATCATGGTATGCGCCGGTACGGGCTGCATTGCCAGCGGCTCACTCGAAGTTTACGAGGAGCTGCGCCGTATCTGTGCGGAGAAGGGTCTCGCCGTCTCCGTGAGCTTCTCCGAGCATGCGGACGACGCCATCCATCTCAAGAAGACCGGCTGCCACGGCTTCTGTGAGATCGGCCCGCTCGTCAACATCATGCCGCAGGACATTTTCTATACCCACGTCAAGCCCTCCGACTGCGCCGAGATCATAGAAAAGACGATCGTGAACGGGCAGATCATCAAGCGCCTGCTCTACAAGATGAACGGCAAAAGCTATGCCACGCAGGAGGAAGTCCCCTTCTATAATAAGCAGCACCGCATCGTACTCGAGCACTGCGGTCATATGGACGCCGAGAGCATCTGGGAGTATATCGCGCGCGGCGGCTACAAGGCGTTTGAAAAGGCGCTCTTCGATCTTACCGACGAGCAGATCTGCATTGAAATGCTCACCTCCGGTCTGCGCGGACGCGGCGGCGGCGGCTTCCCCACCGGCAAGAAGTGGGACAGCGTGCGCCGTCAGCCGAGCGGCGAGAAGTACGTCGTCTGCAACGGCGACGAGGGCGACCCCGGCGCGTTCATGGACCGCTCCATCATGGAGGGCAACCCCCACTCCGTCATCGAGGGCATGATGATCGCGGCGATCGCCGTCGGCGCGCAGAAGGGCTATATCTACGTCCGCGCGGAGTACCCGCTCGCGGTCGAGCGGCTGCAGACCGCCATCGATCAGGCGCGCGATGTGGGACTTCTCGGCGAGAACATCCTCGGCACGGAATTTTCCTTTGATATCCGCATCAACCGCGGCGCGGGCGCGTTCGTCTGCGGCGAGGGCAGCGCGCTGACCGCGTCCATCGAGGGCAACCGCGGCATGCCGCGCACCAAGCCCCCGCGCACCGTGGAAAAGGGTCTCTGGGCAAAGCCCACGGTGCTCAATAACGTTGAGACCTTCGCCGCCGTACCGCTCATCATCGAGCACGGCGCGGCCTGGTTCCGGCAGGTCGGCACCGCCGGCTCTCCCGGCACGAAGGCGTTCGCGCTCACCGGCAACGTGGTAAATACCGGCCTTATTGAAGTGCCCATGGGCACAACGCTGCGCGAGATCATCTTTGACATCGGCGGCGGCATCAAGGACGGGAAGAAATTCAAAGCCGTGCAGATCGGCGGGCCGAGCGGCGGCTGTCTCACGGAGGAGCATCTGGATCTCCCGCTGGACTACGATTCGCTCAAGCACGTCGGCGCGATCATGGGCTCCGGCGGTCTCGTCGTCATGGATGAGGACACCTGCATGGCCGAGGTCGCCCGCTTCTTTATGAAATTTACGCAGAAGGAATCCTGCGGCAAGTGCATCCCCTGCCGCGAGGGCACAAAGCGCATGCTCGAAGCTCTCGAGCGCATCGTCGGCAACGAGGGAAGCGAAGAGGATATCGAGCTTCTCGAGGATCTCTCCGACACGATCTCCCATACCGCGCTCTGCGGTCTGGGCCAGAGCGCCTGCAAGCCCGTGCAGTCCACGCTGCGCTACTTCCGCGAGGACTACGAGCGCCATGTGCGCGACAAATTCTGCCCGCTCTGCAACGGCAAGCCCAAGGTATTGCAGATCGATCCGGAAAAGTGCAAGGGGTGCAGCCTGTGCGCGCGCAACTGCCCGGTGGAGGCGATCACCGGCGAGGTCAAGAAGCCGTTCGTGATCGACACGGAAAAGTGCATCCGCTGCAACGCCTGCGTCAAGAACTGCAAGTTCGGCGCGATTCGGGAGGTGTAAAGATATGGCAAAGGGAATCATGTATATCAACGGCCAGCGCGTCGCGTTCGACGGGGAGAAAAACGTTCTCGCCGTTATCCGCAAGGCGGGCATCAACATGCCGACGCTGTGCTACTACTCCGATCTCTCCGTTTACGGCGCGTGCCGTATGTGCGTCGTGGAGGATGACAAGGGCCGCATCGACGCCTCCTGCTCCATGGAGCCGCGCGACGGGCTCTCCATCCAGACGAACACCGCCCGGCTGCTCAAATACCGCCGGATGATCATCGAGCTTCTGCTCGCCTCGCACGACCGTGACTGCACCGTTTGCGAAAAGTCCAGCGCGTGCGAGCTGCGGCGGCTGGCGCTGCGTTTCGGCGTGCGCCGCGTCCGGTTTGAGGATACGCGCGAGCAGCTCCCGCTCGATACCTCCAGCCCCTCGGTCGTGCGCGATCCGAACAAGTGCATCCTCTGCGGCGACTGCGTGCGCACGTGCGAGGAGATCCAGGGCATGAACATCATCGACTTTACGCACCGCAGCGCCGATCTCCGCGTGATGCCGGCGTTCGACCAGAAGCTCGCCGAGACCGACTGCATCGGCTGCGGTCAGTGCGCCGCCGTGTGCCCCACCGCCGCAATCACCGTGTATAACGACATCGGCCGCGTGTGGCGCGCGCTGCACGACAAGAATAAGCGCGTCGTCTTCCAGATCGCTCCGGCGGTGCGCGTCGCCATCGGCGAAGCGTTCGGGCTGCATCCGGGCGAAAATGCCATGGGCAAAATGGTCGCGGCGCTCCGGCTCATGGGCGCGGCCGAGGTGTTTGATACCTCGTTCGCCGCCGACCTCACCACAGTCGTCGAGGCGAAGGAGTTTATGGACCGGCTCAAAAACGGCGGCACGTTCCCGATGTTCACCTCCTGCTGCCCGGCGTGGGTCAAGTATGTGGAGTATCAGCGCCCCGAGCTTCTCCGCCACATCTCCTCCTGCAAGTCCCCGATGGAGATGTTCGCCGCCGTGCTGCGCGATCACTATGAGAAGAACAGCGACGGCCGCGAGGTCTACCACGTCGCCGTCATGCCCTGCACCGCGAAGAAGGGCGAGGCGAAGCGCGAGGAGTTCACCCACAACGGCAAGCCCGACGTGGACGCCGTGCTCACGACGATCGAGCTTATCAACATGATCAAGGAAAGCGGCATCGATTTCGCCAATCTGGAGGACGAGGCCGTGGACATGCCGTTCGGCATCACGACCGGCTCCGGCGTCATCTTCGGCGCTACCGGCGGCGTGGCGGAAGCGGTCGCGCGCTGCTGCTGCCCGGACAAAACGAAAAACGCGGCGATGGCCATCGAATACTCCGGTCTTCGCGGCGTGGAAGGCGTGCGCGTGGCAAGCATGCTCGTCGGCGAGCGGACGATCCGCATCGCGGTGTGCAACGGCCTTCTCAACGCCCAGAAGCTCATCGACGAGATCGAGACCGGACGCGAATACTTTGACCTCATCGAGGTCATGACCTGCCGCGCCGGCTGCGTCGGCGGCGCGGGTCAGCCGCACGGCCTTACGAAGGACAAGTACAACCGCGCCGCGGGCCTTTATAACGCCGACAAGACCGCCCTCATCAAGCGCAGCGAGCAGAACCCCGTTATTGAAACGCTGCTGCGCGACATCGGCGAGCGTGAGCACGAGCTGCTCCACGTCCACTACAAGGGCCGCGATTTCTGAAAAGCTTACAACGCAAAACGTCCGGAGGACATTCTCCGGACGTTTTGCATTTTATTCTTAAAATCAGAGCCGGTCGTTGCCGACGGGGGTGAGAAAGAGCTTTCGGAACTCCTCGTCGTCGGCGGAGTTCGCCAGCGCCCATTCGACCTTGGCGACGACGGCCTCTGTCGTCATCGTATAGGCTTCGAGCAGCTCATACTTTTTCTTGATGCGGAAGCCCACACGGTAAAGCTCCATATCGCTCCCCTCGTGGGAGACCTGCGTAGTGAAAATGACCTTCACGTGGTTCCGAAGCAGGTGGCCAATCTTCTCGGTGAACTCGTCGTTATCGTAGTACGGCACACCGCCGACGCCGAAACTCTCGATGACAACGGCGTGGGCGTGCTCGGCTACATAGTCGAGAATGCCGGGCGCCATGCCGGGGATGAGCTTGATGACGCAGACGCGGCTGTCAAGCGCATCATAAAACCGCACCGGACCGGGGAACGACTCGCGGATATAATAGCGCACCTCGCCGCCGCGGATGACAGCGACCTCCGGGTAATCGATGCTCGAAAATGCGTTGAAGCTGCGCGTGCGCGTTTTTTGCGCGCGGTTGGCGCAGATGACCTTATTATCGAACACGAGATGAATGCCGCAGGCGTCGTCATCGGCGGCATAGGTGATCGCATTGCGCAGATTTTCCCGCGCGTCGGTGTCGCGCGCATAGATGGAAACCTGCGAGCCGGTCAGCACGACGGGCTTCGGGCTGTTCTGGATGAGATAATAGAGCGTTGCGGCGGCATAGGCCATCGTGTCGGTGCCGTGGGTGATGACAAAGCCGTCGTAGCTTTCATACTTATCCCGGATGATCTTCACGAGCTCGACCCAATTCTGCGGGCGCATGTTCGTGCTGTCCAGATTAAAGGGCTGCACCGTGTCGATCTCGCAGAGAGAGCGTACCTCGGGGATGCATTGCAGCAGCTCCTCGCTCGTCATTTCGGGCGTCAGGCCGTCCTCCGCCGGGCGCGAGGCGATCGTGCCTCCGGTGGCGATCAGCAGTAGTTTTTTGCTCATGCGTTTTCCTCCTTCATCAGCTCGCGCAGCAGCGCCGCCGCTTCCTCTCCGGATGCGCCGACAGCCGCGCAGAACTGCGCGGCGTCGGTGAGCTTTTCTTTTAAAATGGCGCGGCGCATGGCCGCTTTGTCCGTCTCGCCGAGCGCGGCGGCAAACGTCCCGCGCCCGACGGCGGTGTGGATAAAGCCGTCCCGCTCCAGTTCTTCCCAGGCGCGCCGCACCGAAATAAGACTTACCGAGAGTTCCTGCGCTACGGTCCGTATCGGCGGCAGCACCTCGCCGGGCGCTATCTCCCCGCGCAGGATCTGCGCGGCAAGCTGGTCATACATCTGTCGGTAGAGCGGCAGCGGCGATGTATTCGTCACAGTCAGCTTCATAGATCCACCTTTTCAAACCTCTCAGCACTGATCTTTGCCGAGAGCAGCGTAAAGGCCGCCCAGAGAGCGATCCCGGCGAACAGCACCGGAAGCTGACGGAGCTGCGCACTTTTCTCCAGCGTGTCAAGATACGCGCTGACCGGCGAGGGGATATACTGTGCGAGCGATTCCGCGGCGATGATATAGAGAAACGTAAACACGCCGCCCCAGAGGAACGCCTTGCCCTCGCTCCGCCCGGTTTTATAAAACACCGGGAAGAAAATGAGATTGAAGCCGCCGTACATCAGAAACGACAGGCCGAAAAACGCGACGTTCGGTTCGATGCCGGCGTTATTGCCTCCCGCGGGATTGATCTTCGCGGAAATTACCGCAAACGGGATGGCAATGAGGATGTTGGAAAGCTCCAGCAGCGCCACGGTGAGCACGCGGGCGCGCACCACGTCGCCCTTGCGCACCGGCAGAAGCGCGGAATAAAAAATGTCGTTCTCGGCGCGGTTGGTCTTGAACGTGAGGAATATGCCGAGCATCAGATAGAAAAAGCTGACATAATAGGGATACGAGGGTACGAGCAGCAGCGCCGTGAGCACGAAAAAGATGTACACGCTCGGATGGATGGCGAGCCGGAACTCCTTATACAGCAGATTTTTCATTCTCTCCCCTCCCGTTCGATGTGGACCATGATGTCCTCCATGCCGATAGGCTCCGCCGCGAGACCGGAAGCCATTGCGTCCTCCATTTTCATCATCGCTTCAAAGCCGAAGCTCTGCTCCCGCAGACCGATGGCGCTCTCCTTTACGGCGTCCGTCAGCGCCTCCTTGCCGCCGGTCACCTTGCGGTAAGCGTCGGTGAAGGTGTCGCGGTCGGTGCTTGTGAGGATCTTTCCGTTGTGGATGTAGGTGATAAGGTCGGCGCACTTTTCAAGATCGGATATAATATGCGTGGAGAACAGAATGCTGCGCTCCCCGTTTGCGACCGTGTCGCGGAAAATGTCCAGAAGCTCATCGCGGCTCACCGGATCGAGGCCGCTCGTCGGCTCGTCGAGAAGGAGGAGCCGCGCCCCGTGCGAGAGGGCAAGCGCCAGCGTGAACTTGATCCACATGCCGGTGGACAGCTCGCGCACGCGCTTCGTCTCGTCGAGCGCAAAGCGCTTCATATACTCCCGGTACGCGGCGTCGTCCCAATGCTCATAAAACCGCGCCGTCGTCTCCACCACGTCGCGCAGGCGCTTCGAGCCGTAATAGCGCGCATCGCCCAGCACCACGCCGATCTGCTGGCGGCAGGCCGATTCGTTTTCCCGGAGATCCATGCCGAACATCTGCACCGCGCCGCCGTCCGGATGGACGAGACCGAGCATGCTTTTGAGCGTCGTCGTCTTTCCCGCGCCGTTGCGCCCAATGAACCCCATGATATACCCGCTCTCCAAGGAGAACGAGACATGATCCAGCGTAAACCCCGGATACGTTTTGCAAAGATCGCGCACGGATAAAAGCTCCATCGCGCATTCCTCCCTGTTGGACAATTTATTGTGTATGCTCATTATACACAATCTAATGTATCTGTCAAGTCCCTGCCTTGCCCGATGGGAAAAAATCTGGTATAGTATTTGCGATCTTTCAAGGAGAAATAACGCAAGTGAGTAAAAATACGAAATTATGGACGGCTGGCACGCTTAAAAGCCGCGGCTGGACGGAGGATCTGATCGCCTCCCTCCTGCCGAAGCCGCAGCGTCTTTATCGGAACGGCCGCCGCGTGCGCGCCTGGCGCACGGACGATATCCGCCGCGCCGAGCAGAGCGAGAGCTTCCGCTCGCTGCGCGCGGCGTCTGCCGAAAATACGGAAAGCATACCGGATGACGCGGCGCTCGACGCAGCGTCGCAGCTTCTGGAAGGTGCATGGGATGCCGCCGCGCTGCCGGAAAGCCGTGAAGCAACGCTCGCGGCGCGCTACCATGAAGCGATCCTCCGCCAGATCCCGGCGGTCGGATTTGCCAAGCGGCTGCGGCCGGGGCAGAGCATCAGCTATATCGAGCACTTTCTCCATCTGGAGACCGGCACCGGCGCCGAGCCGCTCGGCGCAACGCTCCGCCGGTTTGTGACCGCCGCGCCGTGGCTCGGCGCGAATGCAGCTTCTCCGCTCGCCGGAAAGCTCGCGGCGCGCTATGCCGCGGTGCTGCTTGCGATCAGCGCGCGGGACATTGCTTCTTTTACTGCCGCGCAGCCGGAGGCGAACATGGATGGGCTTCTCGAAAAGGGCGCCTTTCCCGTGCAGGAGCTTTTGCAGCACCCGCTCTCCTATCTCTATTCGGTCTTTTATATCCCGCGCGCGATCCGCTCGAGCCTGAAGCTGCTCGTGGCACTCAACCCGAAGGACGAGTACCCGGAAGCGCGCGCCATGCAGCGCCATTTTATTCTCCATACCGGCGGAACGAACACCGGCAAGACCTACGCCGGGTTTGAGCGGCTGCGTAAAGCCAAAACGGGCGTATATCTTGCTCCGCTCCGTCTACTTGCGCTTGAAGCGCAGGAGCGGCTGCTTGATCTCGGCGTTGCGTGCTCGCTCACGACCGGCGAGGAAGAGGACCGCCGCGAGGGGGATACCCACGTCGCCGCCACGGCGGAAAAGCTTGATCTCTCCGCGCGGTACGATGTGGCGGTGATCGACGAGTGCCAGATGATCGCCGATCGGGAACGCGGCTTTGCCTGGACGCGCGCGATCCTCGGCGTGCTCGCGCCGGAGGTGCATCTCTGCGCCGCGCCCGAGGCGCGCGATCTTCTGATCCGCATCATTGAGAGTACCGGCGACACGTGGGAGGAGATCCGTCATCTGCGCAAAACGCCGCTCGTGTGCATGCGCCGGGAGATCGATTTTGACGACGTAAAGCCCGGCGACGCGCTCATCACGTTCTCGAAGCTCGGGGTGCTTTCCGTGGCCGAGGATCTGCGCGCGCACGGAAAGGAGCCCGCCATCATCTACGGCGCGCTCCCCTATTCCACGCGGCGGCGGCAGATGGAGGGCTTTCTCGAAGGGCGGATGCAGTATGTCGTTTCGACCGACGCCATCGGCATGGGGCTGAATCTCCCCATCCGGCGCGTGATCTTTCTCGACACGCGGAAGTTTGACGGCGTGGAGCGGCGCGACTTAAAGCCCGCCGAGATCCAGCAGATCGCCGGACGCGCCGGGCGCTACGGCATGTACGACAAGGGCTACGTCGGCGCAACGGAGAATCTGGACTTCATCCGCGAGGGTCTGGAAGCGGCCGTGCCGCCGCTCGAAACGGCGGTGGCCGGGTTTTCCGAGCTTGTATTGCAGGTGGAGCACGATCTTCTTGAGGTGCTGACCGAGTGGAACAAAATGCCGACCGTCGCGCCGTATGTAAAGCTCGATGTCAGCCGGTATATCACGCTCATCGGCAAGGTGCGGCAGGAGGGCTTTTCGCTCACGCGCGAGCAGGAGCTGCGGTGCGCGAACATTCCGTTCGACGAGACGGAGGAAGAGCTTCTGGAGCTGTTCTTCTCGTTTCTGCGCTGCTTCCGGGAGGGTCAGCCGCTCTCCTGCCCGGAGCTTCCCGAGGGACATGCGCCCACGCTCCCGCAGCTCGAGCAATACTGCCGGAAGCTCGATCTCTATTTCTCGTTTTCCAAGGCGTTCGGCTGCCCGATCGACCGCGACGCGCTCTATGATAAGCGCGAGGACGCCGCCGAGAGCATCAACCAGATCCTGCTCTACAATCTCAAAAACAACATCCGCTTCTGCGCGCGCTGCGGCGCGGCGCTCCCGCTCCACCAGAGCGGACGCCTCTGCCAGAGCTGCTACCGGAAGATCAGCGCCCTGCGCCGTCCGACGCGGTGGTAAAAAATCGGCCGTGCCTCCCAATTTTGGGAGGCACGGCCTTTTCTTTGGTTTATTCGGCTTTTAAGCCGTATTCTTCGGCGAGGGCGGCAAAGGCGGGCAGTGAGCGGCGCAGCCGCTCCTCCGGCACGCAGTAGGCAAGGCGGGCGTAGCCCGGACAGGCGAAATCGTCGCCCGGCACGAGCAGAAGATCGTGCGCCATCGCCTTTTTGCAGAAGGCACGCGCGTCCTCCTCCGGTGATTTTACGAAGAGATAGAACGCCCCCTGCGGCTTCGCGCAGGAAAAGCCGAGCGCGGCGAGTCCCTCGCAGATGAGATCGCGGTTTTTCTTATACTCGCGCAGCTCCCCCGTCTGGCCGAGGCACGCGGCGCACACGCGCTGAAAGAGCACCGGCGCGCAGACATACCCCAGCATCCGGCCCGCGCCGGAAATGGCGGCGCGCAGCGCGGCGCGGTCTTTGCTCTCCGGCGGCACGGCGAGATAGCCGACGCGCTCGCCGGGCAGCGAGAGCGATTTGCTGAACGAGTAGCAGTAGATCGTGTCGGGATAGAAATTTGGGATGTACGGCACGGCATCGCCGTCGTAGACAAGATCGCGGTACGGCTCGTCCGCGAGGATGTAGATCGGGTGACCGTACTCCGCCGAGCGCTCGGTGAGCAGAGCGGCGATCTTCTTTATGCTCTCCTCCCCCAGCACGACGCCGGAGGGGTTATTGGGAGAGTTCAGGATCACGAGCCACGTTTTTCCGTTCACCGCCGCGGCGAAGGCCTCATAATCGAGCTGGAACGTCTCCGGCTCGGAGGGCACCTCGCACATGACGCCGCCGGCGGCCTCGGTATAGGTGCGGTATTCGGAAAAATACGGCGTGAGCGTGATGCACTCGTCCCCCGGCGAGAGCAGCGCACGGCAGCCGATGGCAAGGCCTGCGGACGCGCCGCTCGTCATGTAGATATCCTCCGGCGCGTAGGTCATGGAAAACGCGCCGTTCAGATACTCCGCCACGGCCCTGCGCACCTCCGGCTGGCCCTGATCGGGGCTGTAGGCGTGCAGCTGCGTGGGAGACATTTCCCGCATAAGGCGCTGCGCCGTCTCCTGCACCGCCGCGGGCGGCGCGATGCTCGGCGAGCCGATGCTGAAATCGTAAACATTTTCCGCGCCGACCTCTTCGGCACGGCGCATGGCGTAATCGGCGATCTCCCGGATGGGGTTGCCGGACGCGCCGAGCGCGTATACTTCGGATGGGATCATGTGGTTTTCCCCCGGTTCACAAGATATTCGACCGCTCTCCGGTAGCCCTCAAAGCCCAGCCCGGCGAACGTCTTTTCGCACGCCATGCCCGCGTAGGACACGTGCCGGAAGCTTTCGCGCTCTCGAATATCGGTGAGATGCACCTCTACCGCCGGGAGCGCGACGGCCTTGAGCGCGTCGAGAATGGCGACGCTCGTGTGCGTATACGCCGCGGGATTGATGACGATGCCGTCCATCCGTCCGAGGGCGGACTGGATGGCATCGACGATCGCGCCCTCGTGGTTGGACTGGAAAAGCTCGCACTCTGCGCCGAGCTCCCGGCAGGACGCGCGGATATATGCCTCGAGCGCGGCAAAGTCACGCTTTCCGTAAAGCTCCGGTTCCCGCACGCCGAGAAGGTTCAGATTGGGGCCGTTGATAACAAGGATCTTCATAAGATCACCTTGCGGATGTCCTCCACGGTGTCCTCGAGCGCGCGGTTGTTGTCGATGATATAGTCCGCGAAGCGGAGATAGCGCTTCTCGCGCATTTCGTACATGGCGTTGAGATTCCCCGCGCGGGAGAGCGGGCGGCCGTCGCGCTCGAGCTTGTCAAGATCGCGGCGCAGCCAGAAAATGACGCCGTTCTGGTGCAGAGGCGCGTAGTTCTCCTCGTGGAGCACCGCGCCGCCGCCGGTGGCGACGATCGCGCCGAACGCGCTGCCGAGCTCGCGCACAGCCTCGCTCTCGTGCGTGCGGAACACGGATTCGCCCTGCATTGTGATGATCTGCTCGGGCGTATAGCCGGTGTGCTCCTCGATATAGGCGTCCGTATCGAGCACCTCGCGGCCGAGCGCCTTGCCGAGCGCCTCCGCCACGGCGGACTTGCCGCAGCCGGGCATGCCGATGAGGACGATGTTCATCGTCTTGCTCTTCACGAGGTCGATGGCGTGCTCGAGCGCGCCGGACGCCGCCTTTTTGCCGGTGAAGATCTCGCTCGCGCGGATGGCCTGCGCCGCGAGCATCACCATGCCGTTCGCGCAGGGGATGCCAAGTTTTTCCGCCTGCAGCAAAAGCTCCGTGCGCACGGGATTATAGATGAGATCGACGACGGCGCGGCAGTGCGGGAAGCGCAGCAGATCAATGACCGCCTCGCCGTTGTGCGGGTACATGCCGACCGGCGTGGTGTTCACGATGAGCTCGGCGTCCGTGTGGCGGGAGAGGTTGGAGTAATTGTCCTTCCCATCGCGGGAGACGACGACGATCTCGCGCGCCTGCTGCTTTTCGAGCGCGTACACCACCGCGGCGGAAGCGCCGCCGCTGCCGAGCACGAGCACCTTTTTCGCGCGCGGCGAGAATACCGCGCGGCGCAGCAGCTCTTCAAAGCCGTAGACGTCCGTATTGTCGCCGTAGAGCGTTCCGTCGGCGCGGCGGACGATCGTATTGACGCTGCCGATGGCGCGCGCCGTTTCGGAGAGCTCGTCGCAAATCGCCGCGGCGCACTTTTTGTAGGGGATCGTGACGTTCAGCGCGTCAAAATCGCCCTTCCGAAGGAAGGTCTCCACATTCCCCGGTTCGGTCTCATAGAGCTTATACTCATAGTCGCCGAGCATGGAATGGATGGCCGGAGAATAGCTGTGGCTGAGCTTTTGTCCGAGAAGTCCGCAATGCATCATGTCAAATTACCTCACTATAGCTTCCAAGATAGGTGTATTCCTCGCTGATGTCCCCCAGCTCACTCACAAGCTGAAGGAAGGCGGGATCGTACACCGGGTTTTCCAGATCGAAATAGAACATGAACTCAAAGCTGCGCTCCGGGAGCGGGCGGCTTTCGAGCTTGTTCAGGTTGATGCCGAGCGCATAGAAGCGCGAGAGCACTTTATAAAGCGAGCCGGGTTCGTGGCGCAGCGTCATCATAAGGCTCGTCCGATCCGCGCCGGGATAGATCTCCAGATCGCGCGCAATGCAGATGAAGCGCGTGTAGTTGTTCGCCGTATCCTGCACGGAGGGGGCGAGACATTCCAGACCGTACAGCCGCTCGCACGCGCGCGTGGAGAGCGCCGCAACGTCGTCCCGCCCGGACTCCGCAACGAGCTTCGCCGCGAGCGCCGTATTCTCGCACGGGATGACCTTCACGCCCGGAAGCGACGAGAGGAACTGCGCGCACTGGCTGATCGCCTGCTCGTGCGAATAGATCTCGCGGATGCCGGAGAGCTTTGCGCCGGGCCTCGCGAGCAGGTTGTGGTCGATCTTCACGCGCACCGAGCGGACGATGTGGAAATGGTGGCGCATCATAAGATCGTACACGGCGTTCACCGAACCCGCGGTGCTGTTTTCGATGGGCAGCACACCGTAGCGGCAGAGGCCCTTTTCGATGGCGTTGAACACCGCGTCGAAGCTTGAAAAGTAAAGCTCGTTCGGCAGGCGGAACAGCCGCTCGCACGCGATCTGGGAGTTGGAGCCCTCGACGCCCTGACAGGCGACGGCGGCCTTCTCCGGGAAAAGCGGCGGCGTCTGCTCGATTGCTGTCTGAATGCTCTCGGCGAGCGGGCTCTGCTTATGCAGCAGGCGGTTCTGGCGGCTGCGGCTGAGCTCAAAGAGCAGCGCGTAGAGCGACACGGCGTAGCTTTGCAGCTCCTCCGGCGCTTTTTCGCTCACGGCGTAGAGCTTTTCCCGCTCCCGCCGCTCATCGAGCACCGGAAGGCCGTGTTCGGCTTTATACCGGGCAATGTCCCCGGCGATGTCCATGCGCTCGGCAAAGCATCGCAGCAGCTCGTCATCCACCGCGTCGATCCTGCCTCGCAGTTCGTCCATGTTCATGGCTTTCTCCCTCTTTCCGAACAAAGAATATCATATAGCACGACCGCTGCCGCCGCTTCCACGCAGGGAACGGCGCGCGGCACGATGCAGGGGTCATGCCGGCCAGCGATCTCGATCGTCGTTTCGCGCATGGCGGCGAGATCAACGGTGCGCTGTCGCCGCGCGATGGACGGCGTCGGCTTGAACGCCGCGCGGAACACGAGCGGCGCGCCCGTCGTGATGCCGCCGAGGATGCCGCCGCAGCGGTTCGTCTCCGTCATAGCCCTCCCGCCGCGCAGCACAAAGGCGTCGTTATTCTCGCTGCCGCGCAGCGCGGCGGCGGCGAACCCCGCGCCGAACTCCACGCCCTTCACAGCGGGAATACCGAAGAGCGCCGCGGAGAGGCGGCTCTCCACGCCGTCAAAAAGCGCGTCGCCGAGCCCTGCGGGCAGGCCGAGCACCGCGCACTCCACCACGCCGCCGACGCTGTCGCCGTCGGCGCGTGCCTTTGCAATGGCAGCGAGCATCTCCTCGCCGCGCGCTTCGCTGAGCGTCGGGAACGGTTTTCCCAGTGTGGATGCCGGGAAGATGCCCTCGTCCGCGATACCGGCAATGGAGGCGATATGCGAAACGATGCGGATGTTTTCCTCTTCCAGAAGCTGCATGGCGATGCCGCCCGCAACGCAGAGCGGCGCGGTGAGCCGTCCGGAAAAGCGTCCGCCGCCGGAGAGATCGACAGCCTCGCCGTCTTTCATGCGGGCGGCAAAGTCCGCGTGGCCGGGGCGCGGCGTATTGCGCAGAGCGTCATAGTCGCCGGGATGGGCGTCGCCGTTGCGGATAACCGCCGTGACCGCGCCGCCGCAGGTGACGCCGTTTTTCACGCCGCTGAGAAAGAGCGGCGCATCGCTCTCGCGCCGCGCGGTGGCAAACGCCCCGCGCCCCGGCGCGCGCCGCGTGAGGAAGGCATTGAGCGCATCCATATCGATGGCAAAGCCCACGGGCAGCCCTTCCATAACGACGCCGATGGCCTCACCGTGCGAAGCGCCGAAGATCGTGATGCGAAAGTTTTTTCCCAGACTGCTCACGGCGTTTCCTCCCTTTTCAAAGCGTTAAAGTCCTCGCCAAAGCGCGGATAGGATTTGTTCGTGCACTCCCAGCCCTCGACTGTGACAGTCTCCGTGCAGGCGCACGCCGCCACCGCCGCCGCCATGGCGATGCGATGGTCGCGCTGCGCGCTCACCGCGCCGCCGCGAAGTCCGCCGCCGTGAACGATGAGTCCCTCCGGCAGTTCCTCGACGTGTGCGCCGAGAGAAGCGAGCATTGCCGCGGTCGTTGCGAGCCGGTCGGATTCCTTGAGCCGGAGCCGCGCGGCATTCACAACGCGCGTCTCCCCTTCCGCCGCCGCAGCGAGCGCGCAGAGCGCGGGGATGAGATCGGGGACGGGCGCGGCGTCGATGACCGCGCCGTGAAGCGTGCCGCGCCGCACCGTGATGCCCGTGGACGCTTCCTCCGCGCATGCTCCCATCGCGCGGAGAATATCGAGCACGGCGCGGTCGCCCTGCGCGGAATCGGCGCGCAGGCCGGAAACGGTGATGCCGCAGCGCGAGAGAGCGCCCATGCAGAGGAAGAACGCCGCCGAGGAATAGTCCCCCTCGACCTTGACCGCGGCGGGCAGGGCGTACGTCTGCCCGCCGGGGATATCATACCCGGAATCCGTTTTAAATAGCCGGACGCCGCTTTGGGTGAGGGCGTTCTCCGTCATGGCGATATAGCCCTCGCTCTCCCGCGCGCCGGTGATCGTGAGCGCGCTGTTCCCGGCAAGGCGCGGCAGCGCGAAAAGCAGCGCGGAAATGTACTGCGAGGAAATGTTTCCGGGGAGCGTATATTCTCCCGGCGCGAGTTTTCCGGAGCAGAAGAGCTTCCCGCCCTCGGATCGGAACATCATGCCGCCGCGGACAAGCTCGCTCAAAAGCGGTTCGAGCGGGCGCTCAGGCAGCCGTCCTTCCCGCAGGAACACCGCGTCCGCGCCGAGCGCGCCAACGACCGGGAGCAAAAAACGGAGCGTCGATCCGCTCTCGCCGCAGGGCAGGACACAGAGACCGTCCGGCACTGCTTTGATCGGTTCAACATGCAGCGCGCCATTCTGCTCCGCGATGTTCGCGCCGAGAGCGCGAAGGCACGCGGCCGTGGCAAGAATGTCGGCGTTCAGCCCGTCGCAGCGGACCGTCACCGGCGCTTTTCCGAGCGCGACGCAGATGAGCAGGCGGTGCGCCTGCGATTTGGAAGCCGGGATGCGCACCGCGCCGGTGCGTGCTCCCGGAGAAATGACAAAGTTCATCTTGCGCCCCCCTGCCGGAGCCATTCGGCATAATCGGACGCGGCGATCTTTCGCACGGTGCAGCGTCCCAGCCCCTCAACGGTGATGACGGGAAGCGTTGAGCCGGCGCGTTTTTTATCCGAAAGCGCAGCGTTGGCGAGCGCTTCCGCCGTATACGGCAGCTCCGTCGGAAGGCCGCATTTTTTGATAAGCGCTTCGATGCGCGCGGCGTCCTCTTCGGTGCAGAGGCCGCGCGCGGCGCACGCGCGCGCCATGGAGCACAGCCCCATCGCCACGGCGCTGCCGTGGGAGAGCGAATAATCGCTCAAAAGCTCCGCCGCGTGCGCGGCGGTATGGCCGAGATTCAAAAGGTGCCGCGCGCCGGTATCAAATTCATCCGCGGCGACGATATCACGCTTTATCTCCACGCAGCGCGCGAGAATATCCTCCGGTATTTCGTCCGGCAGGCTGTTTTCCAGCCGGGAGAAAAGCGCCGCGCCATCCAGTACGCCGTATTTGATGATCTCGGCGCAGCCGTCGCGCCGGACGGCGTCCGGAAGCGTTTGGAGCGTGTCCGTATCGCATATAACGAGCGACGGCTGCCAGAACGCCCCGATAAGGTTTTTCCCCGCCGGGAGATCGACCGCCGTTTTCCCGCCGACGGAAGAATCCACCGCGGCGAGAAGCGTCGTCGGGATCTGCACGAGCCGGACGCCGCGCTGGTAGCACGCCGCGGCAAACCCGACCATGTCGCCGACAACGCCGCCGCCGAGCGCAACGACAACGTCGCTCCGGCTCACGCGGTTTTCGGTAAAGAAACGGAGGATACGTTCCCAGTTGCGGAACGTTTTGGAGTGTTCTCCGGCAAGAAAGTAGTCCTGCAATACCATAAAGCCCGCGGCCTTGAGCGACTCGGTCACGCGCTTTGCATAGAGCGGGAACACGGTCGTATCGGTATAGACGACCGCCTTTTCCGCGCCCGGAACGGCCGCGGCAATGCGCTGCCCGCATTCATCGAGAAGCCCCGCGCCGATAACAACATCGTATTCGCGCGACGCCGTTACATGGATCGTTTTCATCGTCCGTCTACCTCCTCCTTGCGCCGGCGGCCCTCGTCGAGAAGCGCCGTGAGCGCCGCGAGATCGTTATTCTCCACCGCCGCGCGGTACTGCGCGAGGGACTCCGCGAGACTGTCCAGCTCAAAGAGCACGTTGTCCCGGTTATCCAGAAAGAGCTCCGCCCACATGGAAGGGTCGAGCCACGCAACGCGCGTCAAATCCTTATAGCTTCCCGCGGAGAAACCCCTGTGGCTGCGCGCGGTGGGGCTTTTGATATAGGCATTCGAGACGATATGCGCGAGCTGCGACGTAAAGGCGATCATGCGGTCGTGCTCCGCGGCGCTCGTCACGGAGAATTTCCCGAACTCCGCCGGGGCCAAAAGCTCCTTGGCCCGCGCGAGAAGGGCGATATCGTCTCCCTCCGGCGGTACGAGCACCATAGGCGCTGCATGGAAGAGATTGGCGCGGGCATTCTTATATCCCGCGCGGTGGCTGCCCGCCATCGGATGACCGCCGAGAAACGTGAAGCCGTGCTCCCGCGCGAGAGCGAACGCGGTCTCGCACACCTCCCGCTTAACGCCGCAGCAGTCGATGACGACGGGGCGCGCGCCGATATGCGGCGCCGTCTCGCGCAGATACAATATCGCCGCTCCGGGACGCACCGCGATAAGAACGATATCGCATTCGGAAACATTTTCTTTTGTCAGCACGGCGTCCACCGTGCCGTCGAGCTGCGCGAAGGAGAGCACCGCGCCGTCCGTATCAAAGGCAAGGACGCGCGCCCCGTGCGCGCGGTAGGCCTTGGCGAGCGAGCCGCCGATCAGCCCGAGGCCGACGATCCCCGCTGTCATCGCATTGCCACCTCGCGGATGGCACGCACGTCCCTGCAGAGCGCGTCGTACTCATCGGGCTTGATGGACTGTGCGCCGTCGCACAGCGCGTGCATCGGGTCGTTGTGGACTTCGATGATGAGGCCGTCCGTGCCGCAGGCCGCCGCAGCGAGCGCCATCGGGCGCACCATGCGGGCAAGACCGGTAGAATGGCTCGGGTCGACGATGACCGGCAGGTGCGTCAGCTCATGGAGCATCGGCACGGCGGCAAGATCGAGCGTGTTTCTCGTATAATCGTCAAACGTGCGGATGCCGCGCTCGCAGAGGATGATCTGCTCATTGCCGCCCGCCATGATGTACTCGGCGCTCATCAAAAGCTCCTTGAGCGTGGCGGCGAGACCGCGCTTGAGCAGAATCGGCTTGCGGAGCTTTCCGAGTTCTTTAAGCAGGTCAAAGTTCTGCATATTGCGCGCGCCGACCTGGATGACGTCCACATCCGCGAAAAGATCGAGCGCGGAGGTGCCCATGATCTCCGTGACGATCGGAAGGCCCGTCTCCTGCCGGGCGATCTTCAAAAGCTCGAGCCCCGTGGCGGCAAGGCCCTGAAAATCGTAGGGCGAGGTGCGCGGCTTGAAAGCGCCGCCGCGGAGGATCTGCGCGCCGGAGGCCTTGACCGCCTTTGCGATGCCGACGATCTGCTCCTCGCTCTCGACGCTGCACGGGCCCGCGATCATCACGAAGTTCCCGCCGCCGATGCGCACGTCCCCGACCTGCACGACGGTGTCGTCCGGATGGAACTTGCGGTTGCAGCACTTGAACGGCTCCGTGACGCGCTTGACGGAATCAACGATACCGAGACTGGCGATAAGGTCCATATCGACCCGGCTCGTGTCACCCACGAGACCGAGAACGGTCTGATACTCGCCGACGGAGGTGTGGATCTGCAGTCCCTGCTCCTTCAGCCAGTCAATAAGCTGGTTTTTCTTCTCTTCGGCAGCGCCGTTTTTCAAAATGACGATCATCGGTTATTCCTCCAAAAACAAAAAAGCGGCACAGTGTAATCTGTGCCGCCTAAAAAGCCTTCGCTTCCAAGGTCATTTTCCGCATCACAAATTACCATACTATGAAATAGTACGGGTAAAAAAGTATCGAAACATACGAATGGACACATTCATGATGCCGATCTCGCTCCGATCTGCGGAATTTGGTTTCAGTATAAATTCTTCTCTTGGAAATGTCAACAAATAATTCGGTGAAAATTTGTATAAAAATTTATTTTTGATCCGCTTCAAGCCTGTCTATCACGTCGCGGATGCAGCGTCCGGGCGCGCCGAGCTTCGTCACGCCGGGAAGCGCCAAAACCTCCGGCAGCGCCGTTTCCGGTGCGAAGGCGCGGCCCGCCGCGCGCAGCATCGGAATATCGTTCCAGCCGTCACCGATGCAGACGATGTTTTCCGGAAGAATATCCAGAAACTCCGCAAGCCGCCGCACGCCGCTGCCCTTGTCGCTCCCGGCGGCGACAACGTCTACCAGAGCGCCGGAGGGCACGGCCTCGTACCGTCCGGGAAACTGCGCTGCGATCCACGCGCAGAGCGCGTGCGCCGTCTCGCTCTCGGCGCGGATCTCGTCCGGCGCTACAAGCACTACCTTCGTCCACGGATACAGAATATGTCCCGGATCGGCCTCCGAAACCGGCACGCCCATGCGGGAAAGGTGCTTTTCGAGCGTCGCGTTGCTGCCGCAGACGCGCACATCCGCGCCGCGGTGGACCTCCATGCCCGTGCCGGAGAAAGCGTCGCGCGCGGCAAGAAGGTCGCTCCGGCAGGAAAACGGCAGAAAGCTCTCGTACCAGCTCTCGCCGGATTCGCCGTCGAAGATCACGGCGCCGTTGCTGAGTACGAGCGGCGCGTTGACGGTGAATTTGTCCCGGATGGAATAATACGAGCGAACGTCCCGCCCCGTGGCGATCGTGAAAAGGCCGCCCTCGTCCATGAAATGCTGCGCCGCGCGCCGGTTTTCCTCCGGCACGGGAGCGCCGTGCTCCGGGCAGAATGTGTCGTCAAAATCCGCAACGAGCAGATATCCTTCAAATTTTCCGTTTCCCATTGGTATTTCTCCCAAAACTATGTATAATGAACTTTCAGTGGCTTCTCCCCGTCTTTCCGGCAGGAGATCTTTTCCGGAGGTACGCTATGACAAAAAAAGAACAACGCATCAACCGGCTCTTTCTGTATGCCGGGATACTGACGCTTATATATTATCTTGGCCAGGGCATCACCGTGCGGTTCGGGCAGTCGCTGCTCTATCTCTGGCTGATGCTGTCGGCCGTGTGCTTTGGCCGCTTCTTTCTCTGGAAATGGGCGTGGAAGCACGGAAAGGGTGCGGATTGTGCTAAATTTCAAACCT
>OKSD01001403.1_pt1 | contig 23837 bp, 21 predicted proteins | sample 1601221 | NCBI WGS metagenome assembly OKSD01 (sample SAMEA3541550, study PRJEB24748) | human gut metagenome | biome: human gut; feature: human-associated habitat; material: faeces | place: China | collected 2012
GAGCAGCCAGTCCCTTGATTCGCTTCTGCTTTTGCCGGGCAAACTTTACCAGGGCCCCGGGAAAAGTCACAATTGAGAAAACCGGAATATTTTCATAACCATGACTTTGAAGCAAGGCATTTAACGCCTTTACATGCGCATAATTCTGATATATGGGATTCATAAATGAATATTTGTGACCGTAAATGTTCTGTGTCCACTTTGCCGAAGACTCCGAACCATAAATCTGTCCTTTATAATTCTTGGTTTCAATTGAAAATATACCGTAAATTGAAACAACCACATGATCAATCTGCGTTGTACGTGTATTTCCACCCTCTGCACTCAACAAAACATCATTAACTACCTGATACTTATTTTTGTCCAACTTTTTCAACAACATACTTACCGTTGCTTCACCCATTTTCCCTTTTATCCTCGGCTTAATAATGGTTACTAACGCAGAAAGCACCATTAATGCAATTATCCATATATATATTTTCTCCATATACTATTCCCCCTCATTATATTCTCATCCCATTTTTTCACTCCACTCATTTTCCTTAAAACCAACAAGAATTGCTTCATCCCCAATAACCAGCGGACGTTTGACAAGCATTCCATTGGTTGCCAGCAATTGAAGCTGCTCGTCTTCGCTCATTGTCGGAAGTTTATCCTTCAACTTCATCTCCTTGTACAACAATCCGCTTGTGTTAAAGAATTTTTTTAGAGGAAGCCCACTTTTAGAAACCCATTCTTTTAGTTCATCATACGATGGATTTTCCTCTACAATATGACGCTCCGTGTAATTTAAATGATGCTCGTCCAACCACTTTTTTGCCTTTTTGCAGGTTGAGCATTTGGGATAGCATATGAATAACATAGATTCACCTTCCTTGTATAATTTTGTCCGTACCCATAAGTATCTAGCACTTTAACAGCGCTTAGTCGACAATTTATCACAACACTGCAATAATCATATCACCAAAATATGGTTTTCGCAATATCCTGCGTCGAGCTTTGCACCAAAACCGTCTGCCCTTCTTTTCAATTTCAACGTACAAAAATTTCCGGCACACATATATTCATGTACCGGAAATCTTTTCATCGTCTGTTTTTAATTCTATTATTTACCTACATGAAATGCATCCATACCCGGGTACACTGCACTGGCACCTAATTCTTCTTCAATGCGGAGAAGCTGGTTGTATTTTGCTACACGCTCGGATCTCGAAGGAGCACCTGTCTTAATCTGACATGTATTCAGTGCTACCGCAAGGTCTGCAATAGTTGTGTCTGCTGTCTCACCGGAGCGGTGGGAAGAAATGGCTGTATATCCTGCATTGTGCGCCATCTTAATAGCCTCCAATGTTTCTGACACCGAACCAATCTGGTTTAATTTAATCAAAATGGAGTTGCCCGCTCCCATTTTAATACCCTTGGAAAGTCTCTCTGTATTTGTAACAAAAAGGTCATCTCCTACAAGCTGAACCTTATGACCAATCTTCTCAGTCATCTTCTTCCAGCCTTCCCAATCTTCCTCATCCAAACCATCTTCAATAGAAATAATCGGATACTTGTCAATGAGAGATTCCCAATGTGCAATCAGCTCATCCGAAGTAAATTCTTTGCCGGATTTTGGCTGTTTATAGTAACCAATTCCTTTTTCCGATTTCCATTCGGAAGAAGCTGCATCCATAGCAATCATAAAATCTTTTCCCGGTTCAAATCCGGCAGCCTTAACAGCCTCCAGAATTTTCTCAATAGCTTCTTCATCGGAAGTAAGTTTGTTTGGTGCAAATCCACCTTCATCACCAACCGCTGTTACATCTCCCATATCTTTAATCAGAGATTTCAACTTATGGAAAGCCTCTGCACACCAGCGGAGCGCTTCTTTAAACGATGGTGCGCCAACCGGCATAATCATAAATTCCTGCGTATCAACGGCTGAATCTGCGTGAGCACCACCATTTAAAATATTCATCATAGGTACCGGAAGACGGTTGCCAGAAATGCCACCTAAAAAGCGGTACAACGGAATGTCTAACGCGATCGATGCCGCTCTTGCTGTTGCAATTGACACCGCCAAAATCGCATTGGCACCAAGTTTTGATTTGTCTTTCGTACCATCTACATCAATCATCGCCTTGTCAATAGCATAAATATCAGACGCATCTAAACCAGTAAGGACCTCATTAATCACAGTATTGATGTTGTTGACAGCTTTTTCAACACCCTTGCCAAGATAACGGTCCTTGTCTCCGTCTCTCAGTTCCAGTGCCTCAAACTCACCTGTAGACGCACCACTTGGAGCAGTACCTCTTCCCACGGTTCCGTCTACCAAAGTTACCTCTGCTTCCACCGTCGGATTGCCTCTCGAATCCAAAATCTCACGTCCAACTACTTTTTCAATTTCCAAAAAATTCATCGTAACACTATCTCCTTTTCCGCAAAATAATAGTACTCCCCGCAAGAATTTCATTCAATTCTGCATAGGATGCGTTCAGGATTCACAACCTAATACGAGGAGTCCACATGATTTATTCACATTTTGGTTAGTCTTGTCTAACCTCTTTTATATTACTGAATTTCGGGGTGAAAATCAATAGGTAAAGGTGAGAGTTTTTATCAAGTTTGTGGGGGGGGCTAATATTAAAAATAATATCTTGTTAGTGTATAATTTTCATTAAATGAAGCCTCTGCTTTTCCATGGTTCTTCCTCTATCAGCGGGTGTTTCTTGGGTAAAGCAGACGGTTTCAGTATTAATGCTTTCAAATTATCTAATAACTTGATATGTTTTCCCGTCAGAAGCAGTTGTTGCAAAATTTGCAACAACCGATAACCTATCTAATTCTCTTTCCTCGAATATTTTTCATATGACTCGATATAGTTGATTTATCCCTTTGAAATATGTGGTTTTTCCGCATCCGCACGCTCGTAAGTTAATTCTGCTGCTGTATGTCCGTGAACTGCATAATGCATTTTATTTTGTACCTTGGCAAAGAACTGCTTAGTTGTTTGCGCGGTTCGGTCATAATCAAGCGCTGTCGCATAAATGTCTGTTATCTTCTGATAAAACCTACGCTCGGACAGACGGATTTCTCGAATCTGCTCAAGCAAACGGTCGAAGTATTCTACTGTAAGCACGGAGCCACCATTTTTCAGACGCTCATCATCCATGACCCAGCCTTTGATGGTGTAGTCCTTCACGATACCATTGGCCCACTTGCGAAACTGCACTGCTCGCTCATTATTCACTTTAAAGCCGACTGCGATAATCATTTGAAGATTATAGTGCTTTGTATCACGAGTCACTTGACGAGAACCTTCAGTTTGAACTATTCGGAAATTCCGAATAGTTGCAGTCTCTTCTAATTCACTATCCGCATAAATCTTTTTAATATGTTCATTTATGGTCGGTAATCCAACGTCATATAATGTCGCCATCATCTTCTGCGTCAGCCATATATTCTCATCTTCATAGCGCATCTCAATGCTGTCCTGTTCGTTACCAACAGAGGCAACATAGGTTAAATATTCCGCTGCGCTGGAGCGGATTGTTACTTCGTCTTTTTTCTTTTTCAAATTGAATTTCCTCTCTATTCTTTTTCACATCTTCGTAAAAAAACCTTAATTTTGTTGGCTCTGTTAAACAGTTAATACGTTACTTTTATATGCTTTCCTTTGAATATCATTTTAATATAATATCATTTTCATGTCCACCAATTTATACCACCAGCATATCTTATAAATGTTGATTCAATACCAATTTCTATTCAAACCCATTCCTATATATACATTAACTTCCGCCTATCAAATAAAGGATTTGTATCATGTATAATGCTATGATGATTCGGACACACAAGCGCCACTTCTAAATTACTCTGACATTTTTTTCAACTCGTCTATTGCGGAACACTCAGTATCATTATATACTACATCCCCTGATATTTTGTTGATACAAAAAGGATTCCACTCTATATTCTCAAACTTTCCAACTAATTCGTGTATATCTCCCAATTGCTTTTTTATTGCTGTGCACTCATTTCCTTTAATCAAACCTTTAAGAAAAAAATTAGGAACATTTTCTTTTAATGCAACATACATCTCTTTCACTTGCGAAACAAAAGTATTTACTACAGGAACAATTTCCAGCATCTCTTTCGGCATTCCATTTAAGGAAATATCTTCCATCTCATGATCACATATGCGGTTAAAAGATATTTTCAAATAATATGAATTTGACATCGTATCAATAATATCTGCAAGCATTGGGCTAACATTGGAAAAATTTTTATTATCAATTTCATTCTCGATATTTTCTCCCATTTTACCTATACGCTCAAAAGTAGTCGAAATCTGTTGCATCAAAATATTAATATAATCAACCTCCATATCTAGATTATAGGTAAAATCATTTTCTGTAAGCCGTCTTCTTCCTAGTTCATAATTCTCTGTTCCAATTTCTATTTCATAGCATTCTATTTCCTTTTCTTTACATACATCCCATAATAATTGCTTACAAATAGGATCTATATTCATACCAAAAGTAATAGACTTAACAAATGGTAAATCAATAAATAACGGTGTATTTTCTTCACCTACATTGATTATTCTCCATTCTTTTTCATAATTCCAACAAACATTTTTTGCTAGTAAATATGACAAGATTGCTCCCATATTAGGTTCACATGATTTAACACCTGCTTTTGAACCTAAACTAAAACCTTTCACTCCTAAATCTTGCAATGATAACGTAGGTCTTTCTGTAGTATATTCAGCCGGATATATAAAACCTATAGCATCTTTAATTTGATTGAAATCATACTCTATACATATTCCAGCATAGGAATTCGCATAATGTGACCACATTAACTGATTATTCCATCCGCTCACACTAAAACAAGAAACAGTCAATTTTGCCAAAAAACTTCTTAAAACTGGTATATATATGTTATCTTTAATTTCTATCGCTTTCTTATATAATTCATCCAAAATCTTGTCTAATTTAAGCATGTCCGACAAGTTTTCTTCTGTAATTTCTACCTTTTTCATTTTGCTTACAATCAATAAAAATGCTGCAAATATCTCTTTCGACAAAGTATTTTTTATATCTTCCGGACTCTTTGCATATAAAGTATTTAGATTTTGTTGAATAAAGATAATAATTGGTATTTTAGTTTGATGCATAATTACTCGCCTTGAAAAAAGATACTTTTTCATAGCATTAAGCATACATATAAATTCTGCCAATTTCCCTATAGACTTATATTTTAGCAACTGAGAAATAAATATTTTAAGATTATCATCTTTAATATCCAGTTGCTCAACAAGCATAGAAATACAATTTTCATACATCTTTTCAGGTGAATATCCTATCATAGCGTCAAATGGATCATTCATGTTCAATGGTGTCTGAGCATATACAACTCCATGTCTAATATTTTCTATGTCGTATATTGTTGCAACATCTCTTCTACATGGACGATATTGATAAAATAGTCCACCAGCTTTAGATATTCCTTGCTTCATATCCTCAAATTTGGGTTCTGTATTTTTCAAATCGAAACCTCCTTCAAAATCTTATATGTACCATTGTATTGGTAATTCTAACATGTAATTAAAATCTTCTTAATCATACAAAACACACTGTTATTTCAATTTTCTATGCTTATAGGCAACAGTTTGTATGCAAAATGTAGCATTTCAAAACGGAGGGAACGTTTTTTATTCCCTGTTGTCCCTTCCTACTTTTAAAATTTCATCAAAATAGATATCAGATTCACATCTACGTTTTTTTCCATATTGAGATTGCCATTCGCAATCAATACGCGTCCACCACCAGAAACAGAATCCGCCTGCAAATTATCAAATTCCAATTTCAAAAAACTGAACTCTATACCTAAGACAACGCCTCTCTGTATATCGACAAATCATCCCTTTTAGGCGTTGATAATTCAAGCTTGTCCAACACCCTCACCAATACATCATCGTCATTTATTCTCGCCATAAATTTCGCCCATGCATAATAGTTAAGTTTCTCCAGCTCTGATTTGAACTTTAGCACAAACTCATAAGCCTGTATTGCAAATACAATGCCATCAGCCTTCAAATCAAAACCGTATAGTTTCCCTTCCATATCATTATACAAAACACCTACAACATTTCTTCTACATGAAGCAGAAACCTGCTTAATCAGCTTATTCTTGTCACTCTCAGCAAGCGATTCATAGTTTAAAGTCCTTATCACATTATTATCTTCAGCAACTGAAATTAAGATTGATTCAATCTTTGAAATCTCAGTACGTCCATCCGACCTCATTTGCTCAAGATGATACTTTAATACGAGGTTCCAATAATTAACCGTAAACTTTTCAAAAATAGCATCATAAGATAATCTATAGCTTTCGTTCACCTCATCATAAACACTGTTAAACAGATTATCCATGATTGATTTTATCAACCCAAATTTATATGTATTGGTGCTTCATACACGAATCTGATGAATATTCCGACTGCCATGTCCCTGCTGTCCGGCATAAGGAAACCAAGAAAAGTGTGTGATTGGATTAATACTAGTTTATCAGTTTCAACTCAATTGTAAAGCCTGCTTCGCACCGCAAAGTGGCTCTGGGCTTGACAAATGAGTTGCACCCGATAAATATCCATTAAGCCAATCAAGACGGTTTCCGTGTTCCGGAACACCGGCTTCCACATTTCCAGAATTAAAGTTTCCTGAATCAAGAATATCCATCTGAAAACACAAAGTTGAACAAAGACCAATATTCATCTTCACTCACTAGCATTGTATTTAATACACCACTTTTAAGATTCCATCCCGGCATATATTTCTCCCATTTGTAAATAGTTCTATTCAAAATATGAGGTATCCATTTTATAAATATTAAATATTTGATTAACCTTGACTCCAACTTCATATTTAACCATCAGTTCTGCAAGTAGTTTACCATCAATTATTTTTATGCTCTTTTGTTGCTGCCTATTTACAAATTTCTTTGCCTCAGAAGTAAACGATGAGGTAGTAATAAAAACCCCTTTTTGAACATTCTCCATAGCACCAACAAAAGCTTGCAAGTCTTTGCTTCCTATTTTCTGAGATTCCTTATATCGTTTCGCTTGTAAATATATTAAATCAAGTCCGAGTTTATCTTCATTTATTATTCCGTCAATACCACCATCATGCGGACCGCCTACAGTAATCCCAGACTTTGAGTCGTATCCATATCCCATTTTTAATAACAAATCAACAATCAATTGTTCAAAAAAACTCGGATGCTTATCCATAACTGATTCTAGCACGGTAGCATACAATTGTTCTAAATGATCATTATAAGCTTTAAGGATTTTCTCTTCCGGCAACATTTCCTTTTCGTTATGTAACGCAGAATCAGGTATATTGTTATCCTCCTCTACTTTTTTTGATTCATCTAACAAGGAGTATTTCAAACTCTTCCCTTCTTTGTATGCAATACTAAAATATTTCACCGGACTTGAAGTAGGAAAATTAAGTTGCAAACAATGTCTTCGAATCATGCCATTAACAATCATCTGAGGATTTTTTGCTGCGAATTCATACAACTGTCGTTTGCTTATTTCTTCATAAATCTCTTTGCTACTCATTGCATTATTCTCAGATAACACAATCTTTACCGCCTCAATTATAGTCATATTCGTATCACTCTCCTCTATAATGCTGAAAATCTTTCAAAGAAAAATGTGGCGAGTTCTTTGGATTTGCCATCGCTTGGATTATAGTACATTACAAAATCGCCTTGCACAACAGCGTCAAACTTATACTTACATGGACATACAAACTCCGACACAGTTGTTATACTCTTTTGAAGTATTTTTCCACATTTTGGACATGTAACAACTTTCATATTATCACTTAGAATAGGTTTATCCAAATCACTCACCTCCTTTGTCTTACTAAGATTATAAAATCAACCTATTATCTTAGGTAACTCTGCATTTTGATTTTCACCCGCTGCCTCATTAAGTATCTCCTTCACTTCATCAACTTCTTCATCATCAAACTTATCACCTATCAACATATAAGCAATCAGCTTACCAGCCTGCTTCAGCGAATTAGTCTTTGTGATCATCTTTTTGTTCTTGGTATTCGTGACAAGTATGTTAAACCACAAAGGATTCTCAAAACTCCAGTCAATCTCATTAATCTTATCAATAATTGAAGTATAATCTACATCATGCTTAAGAACTATGAGCATTGCATTTGCCAATGCCATGTGTGTTACCGGTTTCATAAGCAAACTCTCTTTACGGATCTTATCAACTGGTCTATCCTCGCATACACATTTCTTATATGTCTTAAATACATCTATTTTCTCAAGACACAGAGTCCAATATTGCTTCATTATATCGAAACTTTTATCTATTATTTCATCTGACACCGCCGATTTCTCATCTATATCATAAAACGACAATATGGTCTGGGTAATCGTATATAATGCACTTACCGTAGTTAGCTGTTTGCTTCTTTGAGCAATCGTATTGGATTTCCAGTTAACAAGCTCCTTACCGTCAATAGCTATCAACGGTCCATCCTGACTATTAAAAAGCTTTCTTGCAACAATAGCAATGATATCGTCCTCTGATGTAATAATATTGTCACTTCTTGATGTTTGCTTCGCATAGCGATTAACTTTGTTGAATATTTTCCTTATCACATTGATATTCTTATTCTCAATAAGAATAACGCTAATATCTGCGTCCCCAATTTCAGGATGCGGAACTAATGATTCTTTAAGGTGCTCCGGTAGCCTTTCAACACTTCCGGGTATACCATTCTTCCCTTTTATCGCCATCGCCAGGGCGGCTAAACGATGCTGCCCATCAAGAGCAATAAGTCGCTTATTATCAGAAAGGGTGAGAAATCCGGCATCTTTCAACGCATCCTTATACGCAGCCATATTTATTGCTGTAACTTCCTGAATGTCCTGAAAATAAATTTCTTCCCAGCCCTTATATACAACTATGATCAATGACCCAAAAAACCAATCTGGATCTTTTATTATATAAGGTACAAGTTCAGCAGCTACCCTTGTTCCATTAATGTCCCTCTGCATACGTTCATCAATCGTCATATCCTTCCATTGATCCATTTCAGAGGCAAGCCCTATGGTTGTAATCACGGTATTCGCTTTCATCGTCGTTTGGTAATAGGTGGTATTACCCATCTTACCTCGCTTTGCTAATAAAGTAGTTGACATTCGTATCTCCTTTGTTATTCTGTAATATCGTAATGTTTTGCAAAACATTACCCTTTACCTAAGTATAACACATTTCCAAACATCGTCAAGTGTTTTTTGTAAAATTTTCTATGTTTTGTAAAACATACAAAATTGCCGCATATACATGCGGCAATTTTCTATAAACACTTTCTCCATTATACAACAGAGTTCCATCTTACTTTTGTTCATATACTCACGATCCTTTCATATCTATACAAGCTCCTTTGCTACTTCCAATAGTCTCTCAAAATTACTTCTTAATGCTTCAACATCTGTATTTCTGCCCCAACTCAACCTAATTGACTGATCTATATCATCCTCCGACATTCCCATCGCCACAAGTACATAGCTAGGTGAATAACTACTTGATGTACAAGCTGAACCATTTGAAATTCCACAATACTGCTTACTAGACAACATCAAAGCTTCCGATGAAACACCTTCAATCTGAATATTTAAAGTGGATGATATTAAATAATCAATATTTCCATTGATTCTATACTTAATTCCTGAGTTGTCTAACATTTCTATTAACATATCTCTGATTGATATATTATCCGCTTTATCTCTTTTATATTCTTCAATCGCTATCTCACACGCCTTACCTAAGCCACCTACCAATGCTACCGGTATCGTCCCTGGACTAATCCCATGCTCCTGCAGTCCTCCAAACATAATTGGCTTAACTGGCGGCAACTTAAAATTCTTTCTACGCAACACTAAGGCACCTATTCCCTGCGGTCCATACATCTTGTGACCACTAAAAGAAAGCATATCATATTTGATTTTCCTTATTTCCTCCACTAACTTTCCACAACTCTGTGTTGCATCAATATGAAGCAACACATCTTTATCTACAAGTCTGTCACCTATTTCTTTTATAGGTTGGATTATTCCCGTCTCATTATTCACATGCATTATAGATACCAATAATGTATCATCATCAACCAAATCAATTATTTCTTCCGCTGATACTCGACCAGTATAATCAGGTGACACAAAGTCAACTCTATACCCGTGATCACTCATATACTTAGTTGTTTCTAATACTGCCTTATGTTCTATGCTTGTAGTAATAATATGTTTTTTACCTGTTTTCTCAGCATATTCCCTAAGTCCCTGAATAGCAATATTATTACTCTCCGTTGCTCCACTAGTAAAGAACACATCCTCAGGGGGAACAGCCAGCAATAATGCTACTTGTTTTCTCGCATTTTCTACAATAACTCTTGCATTATCCCCATAATCATGAGTCCTACTGTCAGCATTGCCGATATTGTTTTTGTAAATATCCATCATAAACTCCACAACACGATTATCAATCGGTGCTGAAGCATTATAATCTAAATATACACTCATTATCTCGCTACTCCTAATCTCAACAAATCATCAAGTTCTCTGATAAAATTGGTCCCCGACAAATATGATATTCCTCTTTCTATGTGCATTTTAATATATTTTGCCATAGTATCATTATCAGTAGAAATATCCATTTTCTTGCACCACGTTATAATCAAAGCCTCGTACAAATCACTATATTCCCCAGCAAATGTATACCAAGACATTTCCACATTACTGTCAACATCTATATTTTCCGGTGTCGGAATAGTATTCTCTTTCAAAGAGTAGCAATATGCCCATCTACAAAGGACATTCCAATTCTTTATTCCAGTCTTTCCTTTCAATCTTGATAATCTTTCTTTTGCACGATTTGATAAACGAATCTGTTTCACTATCATTGCTCATCCTCCCATCTGTATCCTGTCTGAATTGTAGTACTTCTTGTTTCATCATTGTAATCAAGCGTATATTCATTCCCTACGTTTTTCTTTAGGGCACTATAATACTTACCATATATTTCCGAATCTGTAGATAATACGATTGTTTGATCGCTAGCATTAGGAAAATATGTTTTAATCAATGCCATTCTGTGTCTAGAATCAAGCCTTGATAAAGGTGTATCTATAATAACCGGAAGTTTTCTACTTGAACAAATTGCCAATGCCCATAACAGAGATACAACCATAAGCTGCTTTTCTCCTGCGGAAAGCCGTTCTTTAGGAATCTCTTCTTCCTTATCGTTAAGATATTTAAGATCGAGACTTACCGGATCCATCTCTATACGAGCAATCAGTCTTTTCTTATTTGCAAGTTGTTTGTAACATTGAGTCATCGCATCTGCTAGCTTTCCAATCTTTTTTTCCTGAAGTTTAACTTTATATTCTGAAAGCACACTGGTTGCGAGATGAGAATACTTAACAATTCTGTCATAATCATCACTTGTCTCTAGTTTTTTCAGCATTCCCTCTACATATCTATTGAATTCTGTAGTTGCTTTAATCTGAGCATTATTTAAGTGTGGCCTTTCTTTCCTGCATTCATCAAGTTCAACTTCCTTCTTGCTCTTATCATGCTCTAATTTAATAATTTTTTTATAGATCTTTCCAATTTTCTCTTCATCAATTTCAACAGAAAGCAAACTATCTGTACTTTCTATTTCTCGCTGTATTTCATCACGCACTTCAAACAAATGGTTAGTATCAACCATTCTCTTATCAAGACCGCCTTCACACAATTGCACTAACTGCAACCACGAAGCATCGGACAAATTATAAATCATATCCTTATCTGACTTATTAGTTATATCAGTCATATACTGAATGAAATCGACAAGTTCATCTGATTTATTATTTTCCTTATAGGAAAAATATAACTCCTGAATCTTCTTCAATGCCACACTATTCTCTCTTGACTCTCGCTCCTTTTCTACTGAACTTCTCATATCTTCAAGAAGACCTCTTACAAGAACAAAAGGCAATTCCGATGCTGCAGCATCAAGAAGCTGCTCTTTTTGCTGTGATTGCTTTACCGCTAATTCTGATCTTTTTTTGTAATACTCTTCCTTCTTTTCAAAAATGTCCCCGCCCTTTGAAGTATATTCAATTCTCGCCTGCTCTATCTTCTTCTCCGCTATAACCAGACCATCTTCCAATCTCAGTATTTTATCATCTAAATCTCTTAACTGATGCTCTGCATGCTCCTTTGCTTTTTTTAATTCAAAGGATACCTCTTCCTTAAATACTTTATCCTTTTCTTTACCACTTTTACGTAATAATTTCGCCAGATTCCTATCCAAGCTTTCCAATACTTCAATTCCCAAAAGTGATTTTATTGAATCTTTCAGTTTTTCATCAGTACTATCAGCCGCAAGCTCTGCTATTTTTTCTCCATCAAAGAAGAAGAAATTTGATAATCCACTCGGTAAAAGGTTTTCCATAAACATCACCCAGTTTTCGGTTAGAAACTCGTTAGGCTTACCATCCTGCCATACTTCTATATTGTCATTAATCGTTCTTTTATTGCCTTTCCAGCTCCTTTTAACAGTATAGTCACTTCCATCCATTTCAAAGTCAAGTATCACATAACACACGCAAGTACCATCCGCTTTATTCACATATGAATCAAGATACCTGCTATAAGATTGAAATTTACTCTCGGTATACGCAAAGGAGTTTCTTCCGTATAGTGCCAATAATACAGCCTCTAATATTGTTGTCTTACCTCGACCATTCATTCCGCCAATTAACACAACATTCTTATTTCCATCAAACGCAAGCTCATTTGTACCCGCATAAATACCAAAATTATGTAGCACTAATTTTCTAATTATCATAGCTGTCTTCCTCTTCTTCGTCTATTGCAATATCAATATCATCATCTAAATTTACATTATAACTTACCTCTTCCTTTACCATAGCCGGTTCAAGAAATTTCTCATTATAGTTTCCACCGAATTCCTTTTTTCTTTTAGTATGTTTCGCATAATAGTTCGTAGCATCTGTTTCATTTGCATAGAAGCTCTTCTTTATTACTCTCGTAAGTTCATCTATCAAACCCTTTTTCTGATCAAGTCCAGTAGATTGGTTCTCTACATCTATCAGACTGTACATCATTTCAAACAAAAGCTCTTCGTCAGCGTACTTAGGAGCATTACATATCTCTTTTAATAATTCCCACTCGTCTTTTCCAAAAAGTTGAGAACTAATCCAATCAGGATCGTTAAATGGTCTTCCATAAACCTTCTCATAAATCTTTGGCAACGAATCATCAAACTCATGCTTCTCTAATACCCATATTCTTCTGATTTCTTTTAATTCTCCATCAGAAATAAGCTCAATACTATCAAAATCAGCCGGGCAATTATCATTTAAGTTCTTCTGAATAGTCAATAGTTTCTCTAGCCACTCATCCCTAATCTCCTTCAAATATGGTCCATGATGAAGTCGTTCATAGCTTCCTTGTAAAGAACCATTCATTTTTCTGAAACTCCTTCGAGCACGATCCTCACTTTCATTACCAAACTCATTACGAAACTCTAAAAGCGGTGACATCCATGCCTTCTCGTCGTCATTCGCAATCATCGCTTCCATAGATTTATCACGCTCTACCATGGTACAAACCCAGCAGCCAAATCTGCTCTTACCGCAGCTTGGAAGATCCTTTTCTACCATTAATGGACATTCGTTATCTGCTGAAGCTCCCCTGTATATTGTCATGAGTTCCTTATTCGAATATCCCCACGGATTCTTGTATTGCATAAGATAGATCCATACATCATCATCAGTCCAGTCTTCCAACGGAGAAAATACAAGTTCATTTGCCATACTTGGATTCGGACTAAGTAATTCTCTTACCCGCATTTTTTCATACTTTGCCATGGTCTTGGCACGATTGGCACTTTCAGCTTTTCTAGTCCCTATAACAAGTATAATTTCACCGTGCTCTGCAATTTTATCCTTGATAAAATTATTAACAGGCTGAATCTTTAGACGATCTGTGCACCATCTCAACTTCTTCCTCGGGAATGGATAACCTCTTCCTAAAAAATTCACCCAGAAAGTATTATCTGTCTTAGGTTTTAGGATATGTTTCTTAAAGGGCATGCCTTTTTCTTCGGACATTCTCTCTAATTCTTCAAGTGACTTCTTTGCCCATCTTGAAATTACAGGAGACTCAACCAAAGTATCGGTATTTATAACATGAACAGGTTTCTTTAACTGATTTGGTGACAGTTTTTCAAGCGAATACCACACAAGTTGTAATGTGGCTGTACTATCCTTTCCGCCTGAATATCCTATAACCCACGGTATATCATCTGCTAAATACAGGTTACGGACTGTTTCCATCATTCCTTCTATAACTTCTTTGTTTATTGTGGTCTTACTAGCAACAGCCATAAACAATCCTCCAGTTAATTCTTCTTAAAATCATTCTCAATTAGCTTATCATCTTCATCAAGTGGAATTCCAAGTTGCTCTTTGATACAATTCGCAATCAATCTGACTGCCTTCTCATTCGCAATCATTCTTCCATCAGGACGAATAGCTCTTTTAACCCAAATAGGAGCATTTCTTCTCCAATTAATATCTCTAAGACCTTTCAGCATATCGCTGATATCAAGTTTTCTATCATTGTAGAACATCTTGCCAATCTGCCCAAAAGCCTTAATTACAACACCTTGGGTTACAATATATTTCTCTCTCAAATCCACCTTTGCAATCTGAGATGTAGATAATTCTGTCCACGGTTTTACATAGTCTGCAACACACTTCCAATACATTGTAGCAAACCACTCCGTTTCATCATCTACATTCTTCTTTCCAATCATTCTTTTATTTGCATTATAAAATGTATTAAGTGTAAATAGATTAGAAGCATATTTACCCAGATTATCTTTTTCCTTATCTGTATACCTGTCAAAAAAATCTACATTGGATATAACATTTCTAGTCATTACCGCAATTGGATCCCTCGAATCGTATAATTCTGATATCGAGTTAGAAGTTTTTACTGCGTGCTTATTTAAGTCAGTGAAAATCTGCTGACTTCTTGAAAGTCCCTTATCCTCATAAAACACTACAGATATTGTTTCTTCACCTAAGGTGTCATCTTCTCTTAAAGCCTCAAGAATTGCCGCCTTTCTATGCTGTCCATCATTCAAGAGAAATCGCGCATCCATAGAAACCTCAAGTACTCCTACTTCATCTGATACATCTCCTGCCTTAAATTCAAACTCTCCATCAATCGAAGCTGCCAACGCAGAAAAAACATAATTCTTTCTATTCTCCAATATATATCTGCTAATTACGGGAATCCTGCTCTTGTTCAACCTTCTCTGTGCCCTATACTCTGGCGGAACATATTCATCTTCTCTCGGAAATAGTCTTGAAATCATCTTCATCGGCACCATCGCTATGTAGTACACCCTCTCTGCCTGAATACCCTTAACAACAGGAAATTTATATGCAAAATCCATAATACCCTCCACAAAATGCGATATACTTAAGTAGACTACTTAAGTATATCGCATTTTGATTCATATGTCAATCTTTAGTTTAATCTAATAGAAAAATCCGGCTCCCAATCATCTATCAAATCATCCACAGTTAAAGCATCTATATCAAAATTTCTCCCCTCCAGAGTGCTAACAAGAAAGTTCTTTATATTCTCCATTGATTCAAGACTTGACGTTCCAATCTTTTCTGCCAACTTGGTAACTCCAAAATTAGCAAACTCCGTTAGAAATTCCATTTTCTTAAAACTATCGTCAATATCTCCAAAAGCAAGCTGTAGACGTTTGTCCTCGTCAAAATCTATGGTCTGTGATGTGAGGATTGCTGCCTGAAACATAAAATCTATTCTTCCATCCATATTTTGAGAAGACAAAACAGTTCTTGGCACATTATGAGGTTCGCTCTCTTCAGTCTCGTCAAGCTTATCTATTCGTTGATCATACATAATACCAATCGACATAGCTAATAAATATATGCTAAAATTAGTTCGTGTATTAAAGATTTTTCCTAAGTCCTTGATTGTATTATCCCATGCAGCTCCTTTTAAAACTACATCTGATCTGAAGTCCATGTAAATCCCTCCTTTACCGAGGCAATGTTCTTCTCTTCATTGCTCTGTATTGTATAAACTCTACCTATAGTATCAGCATCAAAGTAATCCTGAAGACTATCTTTCGAAAAGAGAATAACCTGTGGTGCAAACTTTGGTATGCAATCAATTACATTCTGTCTTTGGTCAGCATCCAGTTTTGAAAAAGGTCCATCCAAAACAAGAGGATATTCTTTGCCGCTAAGATTCTCAACATCGGAAACAAGTTTCAATATTCCACCAATATACGCAAATGATACTACAGCAAACTGACCTTCCGACTTAGATTCATCCTTATAACTATCAACAACCTTTACAGCGAACTCCTGACTGACTGATACCGTTCTTTTACTTGTGAGCATCATATTAAGCAACGACTGAATATTCTCCTGAAGAAGCTTGCTATATTTTTCCGATTCATCATCTAGGCATTCCTTAAAATAATCCCGAACAGCATTCATAATATCCATCTTTCTCATCGCTACCTGATTAATTTTTGTTTGCTCAGTAAGAATATCAAACTTTTTCATCTCTTTTTTTAAAAACATTTTATATTTTTCGAGTTCACCATTTGCTTTGATCAAATCATTCTCAAGTTCAGCAACCCTGTTCTCAGCGTTCTTCCTATCAACAATAAGATCCTCGATATCTTTACTATTCTTTTCATCCTCATCTAAGTCTCTTATTTTTGCATCGCACAGATTCGCCTGCTCTTGATTGTCTATAACATGCTTAATGAAGTTCTCGATTCTATCTCTACTATAGCCCTTGCCCCATTGCTTAGCCTGTGCACAGAAATTTATGTACATGCTATCATAATTGTTCGGTGGCATCATATCAAGAAAACTCTTTATATGCTCCTTATTTTCCTCTGTCAAGTCTCTTCCGCAAATACATTTTGAAGTAGACAAGTGCGTAAGATAAAAAATGAGTCTTTTATCAAGTCCCTGTGGTAGTTTGCTGTCCTCCACCTTTAGATGAATGCGTTTCTTTGCATCCTCCACAGTTTTCGATATTAAAAGCTGTGGAAAATCGTTTATAATCATATCACCAAATTGAGACATTTCTGAATCAATATTAGAAAGAAATGCGTCACGTTGCTTAATCAATCCCCTTCGCTCTTTCTCATACTCTTCTTTTGATTTGGTTGAACCAATTTGCTCAGAAATATTTGAAATCAATTCCTTTTTAGCGTTCTTTTCAGCTTCATCATCACTAATAATACACTCATATTCCTCAATCTTGTTCTGAGCATTTTCTATATTAGTCTTAGTTGCGTTAATGTCACTTCCGCTTGAAATAGTCCCTTTGCTCAAATAAAGCTTACCAAGAACTGTAGTTTTTAGGTCGGTATTTCCAATATGCCCAAGTGCCGACTCCAAAATATCTAAATCAAAAATAGAGTACAATGCCTTACGGAGATTTTTTGCTGAATCCCTTCCCTTTACTCTGAGATCTGCTATCATATTCTCTCCGTCGAAGAAAAAGTATTCTGATAATCCTGATGGAAGCAACTTCTCTATAGTTTCCTGTGGTCGATTAATTCTCTTCCAATTATCATCCGAATCCAAATGATTAAGCTCTAACTCTTCATTAATAATAGATGATGAATCTAATTCCTTACGATAAGTAATCGTTCGGGTAAGAGAATATTTCTCAGTCATATGTTCAAAATCTATACGTCCCATTACTTGAAAAGTAGAATTATATGCCTGTTCACTCTCAAAACTCAGATTGTATAAAGTATCTGAAGTTGTCTTATTAAAATGAACAGCACCATAAAACACCCACTGAAAGAGTTGGTGTAGAGTGGTTTTTCCGTCTCCATTTCTACCATAAATAATAGTTACTTTCCCATCAGTAGCGCATTTTATTTCTCCGTACCCCTTAAAATTTCTGAAATTTTCAAACTCAATCTTACTAATTCTCATCAGGCACCTCCTTATCCAACTCAGACAAAATCGAATTAACTATATCCGACTTATATTTATTGTCGCCACTTGAGCCTCTAAGTTTATCATTTACTACATCTCTTTCTTTTTCTTTGATAAACTCTATCATATACTCCTTAATCTGCTCGTCACTCATCAATCTCATCCTCCATTTCTTCGTAATCATATACATCTACGTCTTCTTCTGACAAACCATATTGAACCAAAAGATTATCTAGCTCGTCCATTGTTTCATCATAGTTTAGAGACAATTTAGCATATTCTCTATAACGTCTAAGCTCAATCTTAGCCCACTCCGTCATGTCATTAGACGGCAGTACAACAACATCATAGATAACTGCACTCTCTTTATCATCATAAAGCCTAAGAATACGTCCCCTTCTCTGAACAAATTCCCGGTAATCGTCGTTACTTGAAAGAATCAATGCACTCTTTATTGATGGAATATTAATTCCCTCGTCCAAACATCTAATAGCCGCCAAAGCAGATATCTCGCCTTTGTTAAAGGCATCAACCAGTTCCATTCTTTCCATCATATTTTCCTGTGCAGTAAACTGGCTTGCTTTGTAATCCATATCATTTAACACACGTTTTACTTGTCTGATATGTCTTATTTCTTCGCCGGTATCATCATATAGCCTTCCATCACCACAATAAACTACCACATGATCTTTTTCCTCGATCTTATTAACAAAATCACCAATACCATCAATCTTTGCTTGTGCCATCGAAATAATCCTTAATCTATTTCTCAATGTCTTTGCAAGACTTTCAGGATCAATACACTTTCCGTTTCTAAAATATGAAGCTATAATTCTCGACTGCTTTCTGAATCGTTCTTCCTCATCATCTGTAGCATATACAAATATCGGTTTATAATAATAAGGAACAAGAAACTTCTTATACAGTGCTGTTTCTATTGGAAGTTCAAATACCTGTCCACCAAAATACTTCATCAGTTCCTTTCCAGAAGTTGCACTTCTGCCACTGTATGGTGTAGCACTCAATCCCAACATATATTTGTAATCGTTTTTTAATTTCTCACTTCTTTTGGTAAATCTATGCGCTTCGTCAACAATCAGCAATTTATCTGAAGAATCTTTGCTTATAACATTTGTAAATCTGTCCAAATTGAAAGATACAATCGTTGATATAATAATAATCTGGACATTTTTATTATATCTTTTATTAATAATTGCCTGACTTATCTTCTGATTCCATGAGGGATTCTCTGATGAAACCATTATAAGTACTGCATCGGGAAATGCTTTTTTTACGTCTTCTGCCCACTGTTTCACTAAGTGTTTATATGGCGCACATATCACTACAGTTGCAGAATGCTCTTCAAGTAACCTTTTGGCAGAATATATCGCAGTCCATGTCTTACCAGTACCTGTAGCCATAACATAAAACCCATGATAGTCATTATTAACCCACGCTTTAATTGCCTCTTCCTGATAATCTCTCAGTTTAATCTCTGTGTTACCTTGCTTTCGTAAATTACTCCTGCGTTCCATAACCTGAAGCAAATGCTTTCGTGCTGACTCTTTGTATTCATATACTTCAACAAACTTATTCGTGCCATTCCATAACGAATCAAATTCTTCCATTTCGTCATCAACACTGTCTTTTTGACCATCTATCCAACTTTTCACAACTCGGATTTTATCATAATTGTCTCTATATCCGTTTTTACTGGAATTAGCCGATCCATAAAACGCAACTTTATTGCCCTCAAAATCTTCAAGAATTCCTAACTTATCATGATAATCCCCAAGAGTATTTGTCACTGCAATTCTTATATCTAATACTCCTCTAGCTATCAATTCTGCCAGCAGTGCAAGTCTTGAATCATTAAAATTTTCAACTTCTTCCAGAAACTCTCTGCTAAACGCATTTCCAATAATGCGCTCCTTTTCTTCATAGCCAAGATTGATTGCATCAATATCCTCATCATTCAACTTAGGACTGGCAATCATCTTAATATCGCCACCGTTCCTAACAAACGTAGGAATTCCATCCATAATAGTCTCAAAAACACCCGAAGAAAAATAACCGACACTTCTGCAATAATGATTAGTACATTTCAATGCCGGTATAATCAAAGCATCTGCAATACCATCTTCTCCACAACTTATATAACTTCTTTTTATATCCATATCTTTATAATTCATATACTCATCACCACTTGATATCAATATCTTCCATTATGTAATCTTCTACAGCATCAATATCATTCAAGTCGATTGTGTGAACCATTTCACCGGAATCAGAATCTCTATAATCCTCCCGGTTGAATCTACCTATCCTAGAAACAACGGGTGATGATAATCTGAATTGATTTGATGTTGTATTAGCCTCTAGTTCCTTTCCCCACTTATTTATTACACTATAAATCAACCATTCATTCCACGGCACGCATATAGAAGGCAGGTTATATATGCACTTAAGATTTGTAATCAATGCACTATCATCTATTTCTTCAAGTATTTGTTGTTCGACTTCATTGGCAACATCAGAAGTAATACCTATATATTCTATTGTTGCCATCTCGTCCTTGTTAATCAGTAAATGTGTATCATTCCATCCGTTTAAGAACTTCAGAATATCACATACAAAATAATGATAATCTTTTGCTAGTCCCTGTAATTCTGTTATCTCAAATACTTCATTTGCTGATACATACTCCTGCAAAAGTTCTATCGGTTTATTTATATTGATACCCTTTTCTCCTATGTACGGTCTTGCAAATTCGTATCTATCCTTATACAAATACTGTAACAAACTGAACAAGCTATATTGATAAAAAACACCCAATCTATTAAGCATGTCCTGATTGCCTTTTTGAATTAATGAAAATATTTCATCACAATGATGAGGCGTACCATCATTTATAATTTCTCCAATAACCTTATCAATATACTTTTTATCATCGGCATAAAGATTAAGATTAGCACCATGTATATAAGACCCAAAATAGTTAATTATGTCATCATCAGCCAAAGCAATGCTAATCATTATTTCTGTAATTCCAGGATAGGCTTCTCTAATTTGTTCTTTTGTCACCGGATATTCTGATTTCTTTATAAACAACTGAATATCCCTATACATTGAAAGGTTTTCACTGTCCTTGGATACATAATCCCTTCTAAAGAAAAGATCATTTTCATATTCTTCACGGAGAATTCCCTGAAGAAAGAATCTATTATCTATGCCCTCCTCACAAAGCTCATTTTCAAATTCAAGGAAGATTTCATTCATAAAGAATAGTCTCCTATCACTTTTCATTATGAATTCCCAAATCTTTTTTACTAGTTTATGAGGAATTACAACTTCATCCTTTACTCTATACTTTCCTCTTCCACATAATATACAAGTTCTTCCTATCGCAGCAGATATCGCCCTATTCTTCTCAGGAAGTGAAACATCTCCAAATTCATTAATCAATAAAGCCCTAAAACGTGTAAGTTCCACATCATCGTACACATTCATTCCGTCGGGATAATACCGTTTCATAACAATATTATACATCTTCTCAAGCGAAAGTTTATTTCTATGATAAAATGTACCCGAAACTTTATATTGCCTATCAATCTCTCTTTCAAAAATATGTATCGGAATATCATGCTCATCTGTCGCTTTATTTTTATATTTCTCAACACTCGCAACATCTAATTCATCTGGCATTTTCTCCACATAATCTCTAGCAAAATCAGTAATATCATCATCAACAATTATTACTGTATCCGTGTCACGATCATACGAAAAGAACTCGTCATCGGCACATTGTAATAAGTACAACAAAACCTCTGTTACATCATCAAAATACTCTTGCAGTTCTGTTGACTCAATTATAGTTTCGCCATTAAACTCAGCAGACAGTCTCGGAAGAAATCTTTTATTTCTCTGCCATCTACAAAAAGGTTGAACTACCTTCTTCTCAATCTGACGCACACGCTCTCTTGTAATCCCCAATTCATCACCTATCTCTTGCAATGTGCATTTCTTCGCTCTAAGAAAAATGACCCTCTCCATATTCGCAAAACGTCCGTAAAATCCATTCAAAAAAGATGTAAGCTCTTCCTTCAAATCATAAGACACCCACTTGATAAACTTTATCTTTTCTTCTATCGAAATTTCAGATGATACTGCTTTGTCAAACAGTGAGCCAAGCAATACACTGCCATTGTCACAAAAATTCTTAAATTCTTCACTTATTGACTCTCTCATAGGATAGACCGCATAATAAGGACTAAGACGATTGTTTATCTTTCCTTTTACGCAGTCATATAACTTGTCCAGTTCTTTATATTTTTCTATCTGCATAGTAAAACGTTTCAACATGCTAGAAATATTATATGCAAACGCAGGATTCTCTCTGCACAAAACAATTAAATCATGATCCAGAAGTTCAAATCCCCTCTTTAGTTCGTCTATAGTTCTTTGTTCACCCTCATTAATTCCCTCATACAGTTCTTCCGTAAACTCTCCAGAGTAAATCAAATCTCTTCGGTTCTTAATTCTGGATGTCATAAAGATATCCTTTTTTTCCGTCATCTCTTCTGTTTTTGAATCAAGTTTCTTAACATATTCTTCAACGTCATTTAAACTTAGCATTCCAAGATTTTTTATCATAGACAATTTGTCATACGACACAGCCAACAAACTATCAATATCAAAAATACCTGCTCCTCTTAGACAATTCGCTGTACGTATTCTAAAATCCTCAAAATCTATAGGCATACCTCTATATAATTCGATATCTATATTATATTTTTTATATAAGACTTCGTTATCTATAATCATAAGTAGCACCTCAACGAAAACTTGTTTTTCTTATTGCTGTTATCTTGATACTTGTTCTTGCAAGTTTTTAATTCCAATTTTAGTGCAGAAAAAAATCTTTTTACGTCTTCATCTGCTTTCATTAACTGATTTACTGTATTAAAATATAATTTAGTTTTCCAACAAATTCCAGTTATAAACATACCACCCTTAACTCAACCACATCGTGAGACAAATTCACATAATCAGAATCCGATATCATGCAACTTCACGACATGTGGTTTTGTTTACTCTGACATACATTTCCCCATACCCTCAAAATATTTTGAATTTAAAACTGCTCTTCAATGCATTTCTAAGTTATCTATTTTAGTATACCATAAACATCACAATCATACCACAAAAACATTTCAAAAAAACTCCCTAGCAACCTTCACATGTCTTTTCTATATATGTAATCACTTATGCAACATTATCTAACACCAACCAACCTCATCTCTTCCTACTGCCAAATCAACTAATTTTTCTTCTAGAGAATTACACTCAACTAAATGTATATAATTCCCATTAGGTACATCTTCATCCATATACTTATGTATATCAATTTCAATTTTCATTATGGAGCCTCCGTGCGCCCTTTACCCCTTTTCCTTCTGCAAACAAACCACGCTCTCCACATGCCCCCCCTGCGGAAACATATCGCAAGCCCGAATCTTCTTCAACTCATACCCCTTCTCCCCCAGTACCTTCACATCGCGAGCAAGTGTCGCCGGGTCGCAGCTGACATAAACAATCTTTTCGGGGTTCATTGTAACAATGGTGTCCAAAAGTTTCGCATCGCACCCCTTACGCGGTGGGTCGACGACAACGACGTCGGCGAGCGCACCATTTGTGTCTTCTTTT
>OKSD01001414.1_pt1 | contig 23691 bp, 22 predicted proteins | sample 1601221 | NCBI WGS metagenome assembly OKSD01 (sample SAMEA3541550, study PRJEB24748) | human gut metagenome | biome: human gut; feature: human-associated habitat; material: faeces | place: China | collected 2012
TTCATAGCCTTTTCTGGACGGCTTGGCAGCCATTTCAATGAACTGAGCGCCTACTGAAGCGGCAAAGGGTTCTACCCTTTTTTTCCTGTTGTTTGACACCAGACAGCAGGAAAAGCCAATGTCGCGAAGCTGCTGAAAAAGTGTTTGAGTTTCAGGTGTAACAATATTTTAAATTATATATTAGTATATTTAAGGTATTGCTATTGTGGTATTTACGGGTGTAGAATATTATAAAACTGATAGGGAGTGTGAATGTTATGCATGGTGAAATTATCACAGTGTGTGGAATACAGCTTGATTGTAATGGTGGCAATGAAAGTACATTGAAAAATGCAGAAAAATATATTGCAGAGGCTTTTAAGTATAATTCTGATATTGATTTAATTGTTCTGCCAGAACAATTTGTTAAACCTCAAGGCGGTTCATTAAAATATAATAAGTATAATGAGAGTTTTTTTGTCAATTGGCTTAAATCTGTTGCAAAAAATTATAAGGTTAATGTTATAGGTGGCTCATTTGCCCGGTTTTCATGTGACTATGTGAGTGATAATGGAAAAATTGAAGCAGAAAAACCAACCAATATCTGTTATGTAATAAATAGAAATGGTGAAATTGTTGGCAATTATGAAAAAATTCATTTGTTTGATGCTTTTAATGTAAAAGAATCGGATGAATTTAGTTCAGGTGATAGACTTGGAATATTTAGTCTTGATATTGGAAAAGTTGGAGTATGGATATGTTATGATACAAGATTTCCAGAGATTTCAAGAGCTTTGTCATTAAGAGGAGCTGATTTGTTTTGTGTTCCGGCAGCATTCTATAAGCCAAATTCTGATCAATGGGAGATTATATTGAAATCTTCATCAATAATGAATGTTACGCCGGTTGTTGGAGTTAACCAGATTGGCGACAGACCGGATGGTAAAGGATTTTTTGGAAGAAGTATGGCAATAGATGCAAAAGGAATTATTATCGGAGGCATTTCTGACAAAGAAGGATATTTTGTGACACAGATTGACAAATCCTACACGAATATCTGCAGGCAGGTTAATCCTGAACTTAAAAACAGAAGAATTGACCTTTACAGAAAATGGTTATAAAATAAGATAAGTTGTGAGACAGATACGAAACGTTTTATTCCGGGATGTGATTTAACTGCGGGATTTTTGTTTTGTAAAATTAAGGAGGATTTTATGTTTGTATCAGAAAGCATGTATGAATTAGGCAGTAAACGTTCTGCAATCAGAGAATTATTTGAATATGGAAAGAAAAGAGCAGCTATTGTAGGAGCTGAGAATGTATATGATTTCAGTCTTGGAAATCCGACAGTTCCGGCACCTGACTGTGTTAATGAGACAATAAGGGAATTGACACAGAGTCTTGATTCTATCTCCCTTCATGGATATACATCAGCACAGGGAGATCTGGAGACAAGACAGGCAATAGCAGATTATCTTAATAATACATATGAGACAAATTTTAAGGCGGATAATCTTTATATGACTATGGGTGCAGCAGCATCACTTTCAATAGCATTTAAGGCACTTACATCATCACCAGATGACGAGATTATTGCAATAGCACCATTTTTCCCAGAATACAGAGTATTTGTTACTGCGGCAGGAGCAAAGTTTAATGTTGTAGCACCTGATACAAAAAATTTCCAGATTAATTTTGATGAATTTGAAAAATTAGTAAATAAGAATACAAAGGCGGTTATTATTAACTCACCAAATAATCCGTCAGGAGCTGTGTATTCAGAGCAGACAATCAAGAAACTTGCAGATTTTCTTAGCAAGAAGTCAGAAGAATATGGAACTCATATTTTTATTATCACGGATGAACCATATCGTGAGATTGTTTATGATGGAGTTGAAGTTCCATATGTTACAAAGTATTATAACGATACAATTGTATGTTATTCTTACAGTAAATCGCTTTCTCTTCCTGGAGAAAGAATTGGATTCATTCTTGTTCCTGATGAAGCATATGAAAGTAAGAAGCTATATGCAGCAGTTTGTGGAGCAGGAAGAGCCTTAGGATATGTTTGTGCACCTAGTCTTTTTCAGAAGGTTATTGCAAAATGCGTAGGTCAGACAGGTGATGTTAATTTGTATAAAAAGAACAGAGACTTATTATATGATGGATTGACAGAGCTTGGATATGAATGTTTCAAACCGGACGGAGCATTTTATATGTTTGTAAAAGCATTAGAATCTGATGCTGAGAACTTCTGTGAAAAAGCAAAAGAGGAGGATTTACTTCTTGTTGCGGCAACAGATTTTGGATGCCCGGGATATGTAAGAATATCTTATTGTGTCGACGAAGACATGATTAAGCGTTCATTTAAGGCATTTAAAGCTTTAAAAGAAAAATACGCGAAATAATTAATTCTATTTCAGAGAATCAAAATATAAAATAAAATAATAAATTGAAAGACACATGTGTAATGATTATCGTTATCGGAAATCATTGTATATGTGTTTTTTATTTGCCAGGATAGAATAATCATAATGAAAAAATGTATCAATAAAGCACTTGACGTCAATATTTAAATATAATAATATAGCTGTGGTTAGTTAAGTCTAACATTTATAAGATTAAACTAAATCAAATAAAAATCTTATAAGGAGGCTGGAATGAGTCAGGAAATATTTGAAATCGTTAAACAGATGAATCTTGATAATCTTGAAGTTCAGATTGCTTTACAATGTGCACCTCTGATAAGTGGTTTAAGATTTTCCAATCTATTTAATGTAAATAATGAACAGGCAGATTATCTTATCAGCCTGATGAATGAGATGCATATTTCATGGAAGATTCTGTTCAGAGGCAAAGAAAAGTTGACAATGCTTCTGTATAAAAAAGATATTCTTGAAAATTATTTTTCTGATATACGTGTGAAAAATATTCTGAAAAATAGCGGATATGAAAAGAATATCGTAGACGAAGAAGATATTTCAGGACTTATAGACACATTTGCAGACAGATATTGCTGCTACATGCAGACGAAGAAATATTTTCCACATGAGATGGGCTTATTTCTAGGGTACCCGGTTGAGGATGTAGAGGGATATCTAAAAAACAATGGTGAGAACAGTCTTTATACAGGATATTGGAAAGTGTATGAGGATGTTGCGGCAAAATCATCGCTTTTTGAAAGATTTGAGAAAGCAAAAGAGCAGATTATATGGTTTCTTGCTCAGGGAGTAAGCATAAAAAATCTTGAAAATATTGCACTATAATAGTGGGAAAGAGGTAAGAAATGAGCGAAATTAAAGTTATTTACTGGTCACAGTCAGGAAACACAATGTCAATGGCAAATGCAGTTGCTGAAGGAATTAAGGAGGCAGGAAAAGAAGCAGCAGTTCTTGAAGTATCAGCAGTAACAGCAGCAGATTTGAATGACGAAACAGTATTTGCACTCGGATGCCCGGCAATGGAACTTGAAGAGACAGAAATGGAGCCATTTGTTGCAGAACTTGAAGGTTCTGTATCAGGTAAAAAAATAGGCTTGTTTGGCTCTTATGGCTGGGGTGATGGGCAGTGGATGAGAGACTGGGTGTCAAGATTTGAAAATGCAGGTGCTGTTATTGTCGGTGGTGAAGGAGTTATTTGTGTAGAAGCACCTGATGATGAAGCAGTAAATGCATGTAAAAAGCTTGGAAATGAACTTGCGGCAGAATAGAAAAAGCACGAAAGGAGTTTTATATGTCAATTTGTATTATTGGTGGAAATGAAAGAATGGAAAGACAGTATGTGAACATATGTAAAAAACACAACTGTAAGGCAAAAGTATTTACAAGAATGAAAGGAAATCTGAAAGACCAGATTGGAAGTCCTGACTTGATAGTTTTATTTACAAATACTGTATGCCATAAAATGGTAAAATGTGCATTGGCAGAGGCTGAAAGATGTAATGCAAATGTTATAAGATGCCATACGAGCAGTCAAAATGCGTTAGAAGAGATTCTTGCAGGAGTTAATGCATAATTTATAGATATTTAAGGTTGTTCATATTGATTACCGGATGATTTTTTAATAAAATAACAAATTTTTAAAAAATTGAAACTGATTTTAACTAAGCTTCGTATAAAGATATAGAAAGAAATAGCAAAAGATTTTATATCAATCGGAGAGGTTAAAAGACAGAGGTGATAGATATGAAAAATATCAAAGAAACAATTATAAAAAAACAATATGTGGCTGTTATCTTTTTTCTTGGTCTTATGTTAGTAATGGTTATAAGAATGGGAAAAAATATTAAAACTTCAGAAATCAAAAGTTCAATTGAAATGAAGACACAGGATGAACTTGGAGAAAAATTTGCAGCTGAATACATTGGGTTTAACATGGATGATAGTGCGTCAGAATCTGGAGTAGAAACAGAAGTAGAGACAGTGTCCGAATCTGAAGAAGCCTCAGATTATCAATATCCTTCCGGATGGCTGGATTCATTTAGCGATAAAGTGGAAGAGTTAAAGCAGATGTTTCCTTCGGGTAAATATTGGAATCATATGGACGTTGAATCAGACGGAACAGATTACCTTATGGTAACAGATATTCCATGCAATCATACAGAAAATGGAGAAGCATATTGCAATCTATATAATGGGATGTCTGACGACGCATACGTGTATAAGGATACAAGTACGCAGTGCTGGGGATTTGCAAGTTATCTGAGTGATTATATTTTTGGAAGTGATGCAGCGGCTAAGCGATTTTATAATTACGATAGTCTCAGAGTTGGAGACCAGGCAAGGATTCAGGATGATTCACATACGGTATTTATACTCGAAAAAACAGATGATTATGTAATTGTAGCTGAATGTAATGATGATTATGAAACGTGTATGATTAGCTGGGGTAGAAAGATTATGCGTGAGGATTTACAGGGATATTACATAACCAGATGGAATTGAAAATAATATAAATTGATAATGAGACTTCTGTGATAAACAGAAATTAATAATCCCGTGGCAGTTAGTTATATGATAAACTGCCGCGGGATTTTTGTGTTGCATTGTGGGTATGGAAAAATGTGTTAGAATCAGATATATATTACATATAAATATGTTATAATATTAAATATTAACAGTAGTTTGCATTAAATGTTTATAAGGTATTATTGCTGATATAAATTGGCCAGCTAATTGTTAATAATTCAATAGCAAATCAATAACAGAAAATAAACGAATTTATAGAATCGATAGGAGGGATAGGATGAAGTGGGGAATTTTGGCTACAGGTAATATTGCAAAAAAATTTGCATCAACCATAAATCAGATGGGTAAAGAAAATGAACAGCTGGTAGCAGTCGGTTCACGTCACATTGAAAGTGCAAAAGCATTTGCTATGGAGCATGATATTCCAAGATATTATGAATCGTATGAAGCACTGGTTAAAGATCAGGATGTTGAGGCTGTTTATGTTGCGACACCAAATACTTTACATTATGAGAATTGCAGGTTATGTCTTGAGCATGGCAAGCATGTATTGTGCGAAAAGCCGTTTACAATAAATGAGAAACAGGCACAGGAGCTGTACAGGCTGGCAAAGGATAAGCATCTTTTTATTATGGAGGGATTATGGATATGGTTTCTTCCATTGTATGCTCGTTTGCACAGTATCATACAACAAGGAACAATAGGCAAAATAAAACATATTTCATGTCAGTATGGGTTTGTTGCAACAGGTGCTAGAAAAGACCGTAAATTTAATTCGGGTCTTGGTGGAGGTGCTCTGTTAGATATTGGAATATACAATCTGGGATTTTTGCGTATTATATGCGGACAGGATCCGCAAAAAGTTGAAACTCTGAAAGTGAATCTCAATGAGTATGGAACTGATGATTATAGCTGTTTGAAATTTAAATACAGCGATGGCATAACTGCTGAATCAGTTCAGACAATAGGACAGGAATTGAAACGTAATGCCAGAATTGAGGGAACAAAGGGAAGCATATTTTTGCCGGATTTTCAACACGCTGAGACTATGATACTTGAGGTGGAAGGAAAAGAGCCAGAAACAATAGATTGTCCGGTTGATATAAATGGCTTTGAATATGAAATCAGGGAAGCAAGCAGATGTGTAAAACTTGGGTATTGCAGTAGTGATGTATATACAGCTAAAGATAGTATAGCACTTACACGGTTGATGTATGATATCCGTATGAGCTGGAATATGATATTTGATGGCGAGACACAGGTTTAAACAAAATAAATAGATTATTACATTGGATGACAGCGTAATTGATAATATAGATCCTCTGCCTGTTTTATTAGGGTGTGGAAGAACAATGCAGCCTGGGGAATGGTTGGGCGATTCTGTGGGAGTTAGTGATTCGTTAGATACAGGAAAATTACACTATTGGATAAAATAAGGATTCTGTGGTAATGCGGTGTGTTTCTTTAAGGAAAGAGGCATAAAAACCAGACTGATGTAAGTCTGCCGCAAAAAGAGCGGTTTTACAAATCAACATCTGAAATCTTTAAAACCGCAGGTTCTTGAGAACGACAGTCGAAAAATCCATTGCAGCCACAGCACTTACGTAAAATCCCTGCTGTCAAGGACGATTGTAAAAGGACCGTCGTTTTCAAGGCGTACTTTCATATCAGCACCGAAAATGCCTGTTTCAACTTTTGGTATGCGTTCGCGGCATAATTCAATAAATTTTTCATATAATTCGTTGGCTGCGTCAGGTGAACCGGCATGTACAAAGCTTGGGCGGTTTCCTTTGCGGCAGTCGGCATATAATGTGAACTGGCTTACGATGAGCAGTTCTCCGCCAACATCAGTGATTGAAAGATTGGTTTTACCATTTTCATCTGCAAAAATTCTTAACTTTACTATTTTGTCAACAAATTTTGGGAGCATGTCAGCTGTATCGGTCTCACATGCACCAAAAAGAATAAGAAAACCTTTTCCTATTGAACCGACAATTTTATTATCAACAGTTACATCTGCATTATTTACGCGTTGTATTACAAATTTCATTATAAATTTCCTCTTAAAATATTTTAATTGATTTTATTATTCTATCATTGCAAGCGGTATACTGCAATTATTATTTGACGTGTGGAATGGATGCACAGTAAGTAATATAGCTATAAGGTATTTTAAATGATAGTATATAAATATTTGCCAAGAGTGTAAATACGGAGTAAAATAAATAAAGATTATGAAAGGTGAAAATGGTGATTTTATGGAAAATGTATTTACAAGTGAAAAAAAACTTGGCTTTGGACTTATGAGACTGCCGCTTCTTAATCCGAATGATGGAAGCAGTATTGATATTGAACTTACAAAGAAAATGGTTGATACATTTTTGGAAAAAGGATTTACATATTTTGATACAGCGTGGATGTACTGCGGATTTAAAAGTGAGAATGCAGCTAAGGAGGCTCTTGTATCACGTCATCCGAGAGAAAGCTATACGCTTGCAACAAAACTGCATGCTGGCTTTATAAAGACACTTGAGGACAGAGATAAGGTTTTCAACGAACAGAGAGAAAAAACAGGCGTTACATATTTTGATTATTATCTTCTTCATGATGTCGGTGTTGACCATTATGAGATATACAAGAAGCTTGACTGTTTTAATTGGCTTGCTGATAAGAAGAAACAGGGACTTGTAAAACATATGGGATTTTCGTTCCATGATAATGCAGAATTGCTTGATAAGGTACTTACAGAGCATCCAGAGATGGAATTTGTCCAGCTTCAGATTAATTATCTTGATTGGGACAGTGAGGCAATTCAGTCAAGAAAATGTTATGAAGTTGCGACAAAGCATGGCAAGCCTGTTATAGTTATGGAGCCTGTAAAGGGCGGAACGCTTGCTAATGTTCCAAAGAAAGTTGAAGAGGCATTCAAAGCATATAATAAAGAAATGTCAATACCATCATGGGCTATAAGGTTTGTTGCAAGCCTTCCGAATGTGAAGATGGTTCTTAGTGGAATGAGCAATATGGAGCAGCTTCTTGACAATACAGGATATATGCAGGATTTCAAACCTCTTAATGATGAGGAACAAAAAATAGTGAAGGATGCTGTTAAGACAATTAATGAGAGTATTGAAATTCCTTGTACAGGATGTTCATACTGCACGGACGGCTGTCCTAAGCATATTGCTATTCCAAAGTATTTTTCCCTTTATAATGCTGACAAGCAGGAAGCAGAGGGAAAGGGATGGACACCGCAGGGTGAATATTATGACAGGCTTACTAATAATTTTGGAAAAGCGAGCGATTGTATTGCATGCGGTCAATGTGAGCGTGTCTGTCCACAGCATCTTCCGATTATTAATAATCTTAAAAAAGTTGCCGCTTATTTTGGAAAATAAAATGTTTTACAAAACGTGATTTTGTGATATAAAATACAGGGCAATATTTATTTGATATAAGATTCAATGTAATATCTATAAGAAATGGAGATATATTATGAAAGTTTTAATGTTAAACGGCAGCTGTAAGAAAGAAGGCAATACTTACAATGCTCTTCTTGAAATTGGAAAGCAGCTTGAAAAAGAAGGAATAGATTATGAGATATTCCAGACAGGAAGTGAGCCTGTAAGAGATTGTATAGGCTGTGGCGGATGTGCAAGTGGTAAGTGTGTATATACGGATGATGCTGTAAATGAATTTGTTGAAAAAGCAAGAACAGCAGACGGATTTGTTTTTGGTACCCCTGTATATTATGCACATCCAAGTGGACGTGTATTGTCATTTCTTGACAGAGCGTTTTACAGTGGTTCCGGAGCATTTAAGTTTAAGCCGGGTGCATCTGTTGCTGTTGCAAGACGTGGCGGAACATCAGCTTCATTTGATGTAATGAATAAATATTTTGGTATTTCACAGATGCCTGTTGCAGGTTCTACATATTGGAATATTGCACACGGACGCACTCCGGGCGAAGTGGTAAAAGATGCCGAGGGAATGCAGACAATGCGTAATCTTGCAAAGAATCTTGCATGGATGATGAAATGTTTCGAGGCAGGAAAAAATGCCGGTATTGAACTTCCGGATACAGAGTCTGGCAACAGAACAAATTTTGTAAGAGAAGATTTATAAAATAATACATATCGGGAATTATATATGAGTAAGAAAAAGTTATTTAATATAGACAAAAATGACCTTATGTTTAACAACAAGGTTTTATTTGCATTGCTTATACCAATAGTAATTGAGCAGCTGCTCAATTCATTTATGGGAATGGTTGATACTATGATGGTAAGCAATCTGGGGAGTCAGGCAATATCAGGGGTGTCACTTGTCGATTCGGTAAATAATCTTATTGTTCAGTTGTTTTCGGCAATGGCGACAGGTGCGGCAATTATCTGTTCGCATTATATAGGTATGAAGGACAAAAAAGGGGCAAATAAGGCAGCAAGACAGGTTGTTCTTACAGTTGCGGTTATAGCAATTGTCATAACAATTATAGGACTTTTGTTTAGAAGACCGATTCTTAGTTTTATATTTGGTAAAGTAGAGCAGGATGTTATGGATAATGCAGTTACATATTTCTTGTATACAGCACTGAGTTATCCGTTTCTTGCTTTGTTTAGTGCCGGTTCGGCGATTTTCAGGTCATGCGGTAATTCGAGATATCCGATGGTTGTCTCAATTATTTCCAATCTGATTAATGTAACCGGTAATGCAATACTTATGTTTGGGCTTAATATGGGTGTTGCAGGAGCTGCGATTTCAACACTTGTATCAAGAATTTTCTGTATGGTTGTTATTTTCATTGCACTTTCCAAGCCTAAACTTGAGATTGTGGTTTCACAGTATTATACAATCAGACCAGATTTTAAACTTATTGCATCAATTCTTGCGATTGGTGTTCCGTCGGGAATTGAAAACAGCATGTTTCAGTTCGGTAAGCTTGCGATACAGTCAACAGTTTCTACGATGGGAACTGCAGCTATAGCAGCACAGGCTATGACGAATATTCTTGAAAATGTCAATGGTATTTTCGGTATCGGAGTAGGAATGTGTCTTATGACTGTGGTCGGGCAGTGTATGGGTGCCGGACGGAAGGAAGAGGCAAAGTATTATATCGTAAAACTTGCAGGAATTGCAGAGGTTGGAATTATAGTATCATGTCTTCTTGTTTTTGCACTTGTAAAGCCTATTACGATGCTTGGCGGCATGGAATCTGAGAGTGCAAAAATGTGTATAGAAATGGTTGGTGCAATTACAATAGCAAAACCTCTCGTATGGGTACTTTCGTTTGTTCCGGCATACGGAATGAGAGCGGCAGGCGACGTGAAGTTTTCAATGATAACGTCGATTATCACTATGTGGGGCTGCCGTGTTGCATTGTGCATTGCTCTTGTAAGGATTTTTAACATGGGACCGATGGCGGTATGGTACGGAATGTTTGCTGATTGGACAATCAGAGGAATTATATTTACTACAAGATATTTCAGTGGTAAATGGATGAAAAAAGTTATTGCGTAGAAAAATAGTATATAGAAGGAAAAGGACTTGTACATGTTGTGCAGTCCTTTTCTTTTTTTTATGTATATAAAATACCTTGTGAAAATTTTGTTGGGAGTATTTAACAACAATAGCAATATTTAACATTGCAATTGCAAACTGCTATATTGCAAAAAGCGACAGAATATGATAAAATTTTTAATGAATTATAAAATTTTTATTATTTTATGATTATATTTTGTATTCATTTTAATATGAAGGGAGAAAAGTATGAAATATTGTAGTAAGTGTGGAAGACAGCTTATGGATGGGGAAATTTGCAATTGTGACCAACAAGCTGGTATGCAATATGGTGCAGATTATAGTGCTTATAATCAATATCCATATGAACAGCAGGGACAAGGACAGGTACAGATGCAGGATGTGGTAAAGCAGAATGCAAAAGGATTTTTTAACAAGATACTTGAATTGTTAAAAAGTCCGGTAGAGCAGGGAAAAAATTTTGTTTTTTCAGGTGACATTGTTACAGCAGTGATAATGATAGTGATTCAGGGAATTGCTTCAGGATTATTTGCAATAGTAATGTGTACCAAGGCACAGGGGATTTTTGATAAAATAACAGGAATGATGTATGGTTCATCAAGTGCAGCTGATATTATGCAGATGAAGGCAATGTTAAAAATGCCAGTGTTTAAAGCATTTTTAATAACATTAATTATATCTGTTATACTTACATTTATATTGGCTGGAATTATTATGATTTTTAATAATATTTCTCATAGTCAATTGATTTTTAAGAATGTAATTTCACTCGTTTCTTTAAGAAGTATTGTAGCATCTATAATAGTTTTGTTTGGATGTATAGCTGCATTTATAAATATATATGCGGGAATTGCGGTATTTACTGTAGGAAATATTGCAGGATTTATGCTTATTGCTGTAGTGTGGTCACATATTTGTCAGAATACAACGGATAAGCAGATTTATATGATGATTATTACATACATTATATTCATGATTATATATATGCTGGCAGTACGTCTGTGCTGGAAAATGTATTTACCGGATGTATTAAAAATCGCATTGGATAAGATGCAGTCAGGATTAAAATCATTGGGAAATCCAAGCAAAGCAATTGAAGAAATTATTGATTCATTATAAAGAAAATGGAGTGAAGATAGATGAAGTTTTGTGAAAATTGCGGTGCACAGTTAGCAGATGAAGATGTATTCTGCTTTAATTGTGGCAGTAGACAAGCTGAAGTACAACAACAGCCTTTACAACAGCCGGTACCTGCACAAGGTACGGTTCCGGTGCAGCAGCCGGTATATGCACAAGGTACAAATCCAATGCAGCAGCCGGTGAAAAATAAATTAAATAAAAAAATTATAATACCGGTTGCAATTGTTATAGTTGCGGTTATTGCAATATTTGCTATATCAACTCAGATTAAAAAGAGAGTGAATTTGAATCAGTATATTTCGGTTGAGTATTCCGGTTATAATACTGTGGGAAGAGCTCGCTATAAAATTGATAAAGAAGGTCTTGCAAAAGCAATCTTAAAAGCACAGGGAAAAAAGAACAGCCAAATCCTTACAGACAGTTCTGCGTCAGATACAGTATATAGTACAGTTCGTGAATGTCTGGAGATTTCATTAGATAAATCTGATAATTTATCTAATGGTGATACAGTCAAATTAAAAATAAAATGTAACGATTATGCTAATTCTTTGCTTGGAATTAAACTTATTTATAAGGATAAAGATTATAAGGTTGAAAATCTTGATGAAGCACGTAAGGTAAATGTATTTGATGATATAAACGTAAGTTTTAGCGGAACATCACCAAACGCAAAGGCAACAATAGAGAATAATTCTTCTGATTCTTATTTGTCAGGATTAAATTTTAAACTCTCTAAATCATCAGGAATTAAGACCGGTGATAAAATTACAGTCACAGTGTTTTATAACGAAGAAGATGCACTTAGTAATGGATATATTCTGACAGAAACATCAAAAGAATATACATGTGATAAACTTGATGCATATATTTCAAAAGTAGATGAATTATCGTCTGGACAACAGGAAGAATTAAAAAAGGCAGCTAAGGATAAAATCGAGGCTTATTGTGCAAAGAGTAATATCAGCCCTTCAAATCTAAATTATGCAGGTGCATATACACTTGTTTCTAAAAGTTATAATTACTATGGAAATTCAAATCAGGTATATGTAATTTACAGTGTAGATATAACGGCGAAAAAAGGATACAGTGGCAAGGACACAGTAACACAGTCTGTATATATGGCAGTGAATATAAACAATGTTTTATTAAAATCCAATGGCTCTTTTTCATATAATTCATCTATGTCATTATCAGGAAGAACTGTAATTGGAAATACTTCTGTCAGCTGTTATGCCAATGGTGAAGAACTTTATCGTTCTTTAATTACAAAGCAGAAAGATACATATACATATAGTGTAAGTGGTGGTATTAAACAGTTTGGAGAGTAATTTTCAAGGAAAATGTTAGATGTTAATAAAGCTGGTAAAGCGAATAATGCTTTGCCAGCTTTTTATCATATAAAATATTTTATTTTTGACTTTAAGCGGTAACGCTTAAAATTAAAGGTCTTCATTCCGAAAGGAAAGCAGATATGCAGCAGGAACATTTAATATTTCGGCGATATCAAATAATGTCTCGAGAGAAATAGATGTTGGCATATTTGGGGCCTCTATATTACTAAGATGGGTCCGGCTTATATTGGCCTTTTCTGCAAGCTGCATTTGAGAAAGTCCCTTTAGTTTTCTGTAATAGGCAATGTTGAGCCCTATTATCTTAAAATTCTGTTTATATTTATCTTCCATAGGCACACCTTTATGAAAATATTATTTTGTTTTTTAAAATTGAGTTTTGTAAATGAATGGAAATAAAGATATATTTATTATCAGTATTGTACAGTTTTAAAGTTTGTGCATAAACAATATACAAATTTGCATTTGCAAACTTGTATATTGCAAAATTCGACACGATGTGATAAAATTCTTAAAACGATAATAAAAGGATAAAATAATTATTATGTAATTATTCATATTATAAAAAAATAATTAAATGTTGATGAATACATCTATATAATATGAAAATTTATATGAGTATCTTGTGAGGTGGTAAGAATGAAAATTAAGTTGGCAATTTTGGAAGAAGATAAAGGTTACTTAAATCGTATTGTGTCAGTATTTAATACGAAATATTCAGATAAATTTGAAATTTATTCTTTTACCGAAATGGATGTGGCATTACAGACTTTGGAACAGGCAAAAGTTGATGTAATACTTGTAGATGAGCAATATGACGTTGATTTTAATAAAATTCCTCAAAGATGCGGATTTGCATATCTTGTAGAGTCAATGGGCGTTGAGGCTTACAATAACCAGCGTGCAATATGCAAATTTCAGAGGGTTGACCTTATATATAAGCAGATACTCAGTATTTATTCAGAAAATGCCGGTAATATATCAGGACTTGGAATGGGAGATGACTCTTGCAGAGTTATAACATTTACATCACCAAGCGGTGGAACAGGAAGTTCGACAATGGCTGCATCATGTGCTGTCCACTATGCGAAGAAAGGCAGAAAAGTGCTTTATCTTAATCTCGAGAAGTTTGGCTCATCTGATTTGTTTTTTGATGCCGAAGGACAATTTGATATGAGTGATGTTATTTTCGCACTCAAAAGTAAAAAAGCAAACCTTGCAATCAAGCTTGAAAGCTGTGTAAAGCAGGATGTTAGCGGAGTCTATTTTTATTCACAGACAAAAAATCCATTAGATATGCTTGAACTTAATATGGAAGAAAAAACGAGACTTGTTTCTGAAATAAAACTGTCAGGCGTGTATGACATAATAATTGTAGATACAGATTTTGGGGTTGATTCGGATAATCTGAAATTTTTGAAGCTGGCAGAATATGTTGTATGGACAGGTGATGGTTCTGAGATTTCCAATACAAAGATAAGCCGTGCATATAATGCATTATCGGTTGAGGAGCAGAATGTTGAGTCGCCGGTGTACAGCCGTCTGGTTCTTATATATAACAAATTCAGCAATAAGTCAGGCAGAGCTGTAAGTGGAGTTGACATAACAAATGTAGGCGGTTCGCCAAGATATGAGCATGCAACATCAAAACAGGTACTTAGCCAGATTAGCAACATGGAAATGTTCGATAAGCTTAATTAATGGGGGTGATGTAATTGGATTTTGCACAGGAACAGCAGTTTGTCGCAGATATAAAAAGGTATGTGTCTGAAAATCTTTCGTTAAGCCAGATTAATGATGATGAACTGGAAGAAAAAATAGAGGAAATTGTGCTTTCAAGAATAGGTGATATGTATTGTTCTATTGAACAGAGAGTTTCTATTGTGCAGCAGGTATACAGTTCAATAAGAGGTTTTGGACTTCTTGATTCGATAATAAGTGATGATACGATTACCGAAGTTATGATAAATGGACCGGATAATGTGTTTATCGAACAGAACGGACGATTGTTCAAGATGGATAAACACTTTGAAAGTCAGAGAAAGCTTGAAGATGTAATTCAGCGAATCGTTGGTCTTGCGGGAAGAGAAGTCAATCAGGCCAATCCAATATGTGATACAAGACTTCCGGACGGTTCCCGTGTAAATGTTGTTCTTCCGCCTATTGCACTTTGCGGTCCGACACTTACTATTCGTAAGTTTTCAAAAACTCCAATGACTATAGAAAAGCTTATACAATATGGTTCTATAACACAGGAAATTGCCGACAAACTCGAAATACTTGTAAGAGCAAAATATAACATATTTATCAGTGGTGGTACAGGCTCCGGTAAAACAACGTTCTTAAATGCATTATCCAATTATATTCCAAAAGATGAACGTGTAATAACAATTGAGGATTCGGCTGAGCTTCAGATTACAGGCGTTGATAACCTTGTAAGCCTTGAGACAAGAAATGCCAATACATCCGGTGCAGGACAGATTACAATTCGTGACTTAATAAAATCTTCACTGCGAATGAGACCGGAACGAATCATAGTTGGTGAAGTTCGAGGCGGCGAGGCACTTGATATGCTTCAGGCGATGAACACAGGACATGATGGTTCACTTTCTACAGGACATGCCAACTCTACGCAGGATATGTTAAGCAGACTTGAGACAATGGTTCTTCAGGGAGCCGAAGGTCTTCCTCTCGAAGCTATAAAACAGCAGATTGCATCAGCTGTAGATATTATAATTCATCTTTCAAGACTTCGTGATAAATCAAGAAAAACAATGGAAATCACGGAGGTTGTCGGAGTTGAAAACGGTCAGATTATTCTTAATCCTTTGTATAAATTTGAAGAAGATGAGAATAGTACACTGGAAAAAGTTTCAGGCAGTTTAAAGCGTACGGAAAACAAAATGGTTAATGACTTTAAGCTGAAACTGGCGGGAATAAGAACTGAGATATGAGGTGAATTATGATAGGAAGAAAGAAAACAAAAGAGCAGGAGCCGCAATACTACATGTCGGCAACAAATATACCAACATATAACTATCATGTATACAATATGAAACTAATTGAAAAAATATTGTACTTTCTTTTGGCGTTTGTTGTAGGAGCAGCGGTAGGATATTTATTTTATGGTGGAATTGGCAAGGATGAATTTAATCAGCCAACAACATTAACGTGGATATTAAATATTACAATTCCATCTATTGTGGGAATAGTCGCAGGAAAAATGTTTATTCCGGTTAGAACGAAAGCATTAATTGAAAAGCAACAAAAAGAAATAAGTCATCAGTTCAGGGACATGCTTGATTCATTAACTACATCACTTGGTTCAGGAAAAAATATAAGTGATTCATTTATAAGTGTGTATAGTGATTTGAAAATTCAATATGATTCAGATGCATTTATTTTAAAGGAACTGGAAGTTATCATATCGGGTATACATAACAATATTGCAATTGAGGATGTGCTGGATGATTTTGGAAAAAGAAGTGGCAACGAAGATATAAAGAGCTTTGCAAATGTATTTAGAATCAGTTACAGAAAAGGTGGAAATATCAAAGATATTATAAGAAATACACAAGAAATTCTTTCAGATAAAATGAACATTGCAGAAGATATAGAGACACTTGTTGCTTCTAACAAGACAGAACAAAATATTATGGTTGTAATGCCAATTATATTAGTTGGAACTATTAAATTAATGAGTCCTGAGTTTGCAGCTAACTTTGTTACTCCGGCAGGCCTTGCTTCAACAACAGTCGGATTAATTACATTTGTTATAGCTTATTTTGTTGGCAAGCAGATACTCAATATTGAAATTTAGGAGGAGACAGTATGTTTGGATTATCAGTTGTTGATTATATATTCGTAATACTTGGTGCTGTTTCCTTATTAATATGGATGATTTTATTTGTTAAAGGTAATAAATATAATTCTATGTTTGAAGTATTACCTGAAAATGAATTCAGATTAAAAAATATATATGGCATGGGATATGCAGTCCTTGAAATGATTGGCTATAACTACAAATCTAAAGGAGACAGGAAGTTAAGACAGGAATTAGATGTACTTTATGGTGAAAAGTATTCTGAATATTATTTAAGAGTTATTCATTCACAACAGATTACGATAGCATTGCTTCTTGTAGTAATATCATTTGCATTATATGGTCTTACATCTGAAATATTAGCTTGTATAGTCGGATTTGTATTAGCCGGGCTTATGTATTATTACTTTGGAACAATGACTTCAAAGAAAATATTAAAGCGTTCAGATGAATTATTGCATGATTTCTCGGAAGTCGTATCAAAGTTAGCGTTGCTTACGAATGCTGGAATGATACTCAGGGAAGCGTGGGAAGATACAGCTTATACAGGAACATCTACAATATATATTGAGATGCAGAATGCTTTGATGGAAATGAACAATGGTATTTCGGAGGTAGATGCACTTTATAACTTTGGTTCAAGATGTATGATACCGGAAATTAAGAAATTCACTTCAACAATTATACAGGGTGTTACAAAAGGTAACAATGAACTTACTATGATGCTTCAGCAGCAGAGCAAAGAAGTATGGTCATTAAAAAAGCAGATAGTAAGAAGAGAAGGAGAGAAAGCAGCTGCAAAGCTTCTTGTTCCGATTTGTATTATGTTTATCGGAATTCTTATTATGATTATGGTTCCGATATTTGCAAATCTTGGAGTATAACACAGGCTTTATTAAATTTAATACATAGAGCAAAAGATAATAAAAGGAGGATAGGATTATGTTACTTGACACAATGATGATGTACTTAAACATTGCAAAACTTAAAGCAGAAGATTTCTTTAAGGATGAGAATGGTGCGGTTGATATTGTTGCAATCGTAGTTCTTATGGGAATTGTTGTATTGGTTGCAATAATATTCAGAAAACAGTTGACAAAACTCGTTGAACATTTGTTTGAGACAATTACGGGTAGTGCTGATAAAGTTCTTACAGAATAGCATTAATATTTTAATGAAACCGAAAGGGCTTGCCTGAGTAGGTTTCATTAGTTGAATGATTAAAGAGGATAATGAAGATGGCAGGAAAAATAAAACAAAAATTGAATAACAGTGAAAATGGTGAAGTAATAGTTGAAGCAACAATCATATTTCCTATCATGTTTATTGTACTTTTTTTCCTTATATATATGGGAAATGCTTTTTATCTTAAGGCAAGGGTTGAGTCGGTTGTTAAACAGGAAGCTATAATCGGAGCGAATTATTGTGCTGATCCTATGCTTGAGACAATAAAACAGACGGGAAGTGTACCGGAGCTTAATGTTTTAAAGACTGAGCCATACAGATATATATTTGGTGGGATGGATTCTATTGAGTCTAAAATTTCGCAGAGTATTCAAAAAGAACTGGGTGCTACAAAAAATATAGGATTTTTTAAAAATATGAAACCGCAAATTAATACGTCTGGTGATAAAATAGCAAAATTTAATAATTATATAGTATATTCAACTTTTTCCGTGGAAGTTGATTACAAAATAAAGTTTCCAATAAGATTACTTGGGGAGAGTAAGACAACTGTGCTTCATATAACGTCGAGGGCAGAAGTTCCGGTTAATGATACGGCGGAATTTATACGTAATACGGATATGGTTATAGACTATGCAGAGGAAACCAAAGTCGGAAATTTTATAAAATCGGCATTTGGTAAAGTTAATGATTTTATATCTTCGTTTGCAAAGAAGTAGGGAGGTGAATTAAGTGATTAAATTTTTTTCTAAGACAAAAGGTGTTGTTTCAGTTTTTCTTGTAATGATACTTGTTCCAATGATGGTTATATCAGCATTATTTGTCGATGCAAGCAGAGTACAGCTTGCTAACAGTGTTGCGGCATCAGCAGGTGATTTGACATTAAATACGGCATTAACAGATTATGATACATTGCTTAAAGATATGTATGGATTATTTGCGACAGCACAGGATACAGATGATTTGTATGAAAAACTTGAGGATTATTATAAGACATGTATTACTTCTTCCGGTGTCAGTTCAGATGATGCGGATTCTTATGTTAATCAGATTATGTCGCAGTTAGGTCTTGCATCTGATAATAAAAATACAAATGACATTCTTAATATGCAGGTTACTGATTTTACTGTCAGTAAAAGAAGTGACACATCCCTTGCAAATGCTTCTATATTAAAAAATCAAGTAGTTAATTTTATGAAATACAGAGCACCAATTAATACAGGATTGGGATTTCTGACATCTCTTAAAAGTTTCACAACACTCAGTAAGCAGACAGAACTTGTTGATAAAAGAACAGAGTATTACAAAGAACAGCAGACTGTGATGGAAGCGGCACACGAGGCTTGGAAAAAAATAAATGAATATAATAAAAGTGAATTTGTGAAATCCGATAGTTATTTTTCAAATATGAAAAATAATTTTAACGGTTATGAAAATGAATATAAAAATATAGCTAAAAAAATAATAAAAGATTTGTATGATACACAGTCATACAGTGGATTTACAAATTATTCATATTCAATAGAAAAAGAAACCATTAAGATTAACGGTGAAGAGAAGGAAGAAGCGGTATTTTATACAAACAGTGCAAAGACTTCAAAACTTGATACGTATGATAAATTAACGGATTATTCGGATAAAAAGAAAGCTACAGCAGAAAATATAAAAGATAAATTAACAGCTTATTATGATGCATATGATTCTTTAAAAACGGCAGAAAATAATTTGCCTGAGTATAACGGAAATACATATGGACTTCAGTTTCTTGTACAAGTAAACAGAAAAAGCTTGTATAAAAATTGGGTTTTCTCAATGAAAACTTTGTATCAAAAATACAGTGAATTGAAAAATGCTTACGAAAATGCGGCAACAAATGATTCTGGTAATAGTGTAACAGGCGATTATTATGCAATATGCGGAGAGAGTGATTCACATCCGCTTTCATACTACTATGAAAAATATATGAATGATTTTGATTCGTTAGCAGCTGTATTTAATAATGCAATATCAAGATATAACAGTACATTACAGGGATATGCAAATAATGCAGATACAAATACGGATTCAACTGCCAACAAAATAGCAGAACTTTATAATCAGATAAATGGTTACAGAACAACAATAAGTGATGCAAAAAGTAATCTCGAGGGTGCTATACCTTATTTAAACAGTGTTAAAGAAAAAATTAAAGCAGATGGTTCATTAAAAGCAAAAGAAGCAGAATGGAAGGAGTCTGCAAGTGCCTCAGATTTAGAGAATACAACTATGGCAAAGCAGGATTTGGCTGAGATTAATAATTTGTCATCATATCTTAGAGAGGGTGATGTTGATAATCTTATTAACAGATTGAATAATATTATTTCACATCTTGGAGATATGTTGAATGAGATAGACAGCTATACTTTTTTTGGTACGCCAATCGGAGAAATAAGCGACTATACAACATTTACGTATTTATTAAGTCAGAATATAGGTGACAATGAATTAAAAAATGTTCCGACAGACAGCTCTGATTTGGAGAATCAGGCTAACAGCTGGTGCGACGGACGATTTAGTATCGGTTCGGCAGTTGACGTATCATGGGAAAATCAGTCGGGAACACAGGCAAATCTTATTAAAGATAAGTTGGAATTTTATTCATATTTATATACACATTTTAATGTCGGTGATGTTTCAACTTCTACCGAAGAAAAGACAGAGGATACATCAGAAAAAAACGGAAAAGGTTTATATAACAGTATAAAAGATAAATCTAAAAGTAATGCTGAATCAAGTGCGAAAACACCTGATGCCAAGAGCACTAATGAAATAAACGGACAAGCGGATTTACCATCCGCAGGTTCAAGTGAAAGCCAGACAGCAGCAGCTTCTGTATCAGCTGGCGAAAGTGCAGCTAAAGATACAAGTGCTAGTCTATCTTCAATGTTTTCGGGACTTGCCGATAAAATCGTGAATATGGCGACAGAGTTAAGGGATAATCTTTATTTTTCTGAATATGTCATGGGAATGTTCAGTTATGACACTATAGAAAAAGAGAATGAAAAACAACATCCCGGAACTACAGTTAAATCAATAACAGGAATGCCTATTAATAGTGATAATAATCATGCTTATGGTTCAGAAATAGAATACATAATATATGGTGGAAGCAACAGCGGAAATTTAGTTAAGGCATATGGCTCTATATATGGAATAAGGCTGGCTTTTAATCTTATATATGCGTTTTCTTCTTCTGAAATCAGAGAAACAGCATTTGCAATGGCAACTCCTATTTCTGCGGCAACATTGGGAGTTATACCGGTTCCGCTTATACAGGCGGGAATAATAATCGGTCTTGCGTGTTGTGAGTCGGGTCTTGATTTAGCAAATTTAAAAGAAGGTGAAAAGGTTGCTTTATTTAAAAACAACGAGACATGGCAGCTATCAATCAGCGGATTAATAAATTATGCAAAGGGCGAAGCAGCAGAGATAGCAAAAAAAGGCAGTGAAGAAATAATTCTTGAGAGTCAGAAAAAGTTGTCAGAATTTCTTGATATGACAGACGAAGAACTGAGTAAAGATATCGAAGCAAAACAGGAAGAAATATCAGGTTATTTGGAGAATTCGTACAATACGTTAATAGAGAGACATGCAAATATGGCTATTCAGAAATTAACTACTTTGGCAAACAATGCAATAGAAGAATATGCGGTTAATCCTTCAATAGATAAAGTGAATTATGTATCAACAGCACTTGATAACTGGCTTGAGGAAGAGGGAAACGGAGTAGATAAGTCAACGGATATTTCATATATTGTAAAAAGTCAGGCGGTTAGTTATATAAAACAAAATTCTATAGAAAGTGTAATAACTGCTATAGAAGAAGCCGGAAAAAACGTACAGGGAAATGTAAATGATATAGCGGGAGAACTTAATACTGTATTAAGTAGAGTGAGAACACATATAAGTCAGGAAGTAAAAAAGGCAGGTTCTAAAGTATCAGAATATAAAACTCAGATGATAAATGAAGTTAAGGAATCTATGAATGAGGGAGCAGGTAAATTAAAAGAAACTATTAATTCAAAGATTGACGGAATATTCGGAAATACCGATGCCGGTGTAAATCTTAGCAAAGACTCGGATAATACAGGTGTAGCATCACTTATTTCATTTTCGTATAGTGATTATCTAAGATTATTTTTACTTATAGGACTTTATACAAATGAGGAAGGTGTCATATTAAGAACAGCAGATGTTATTCAGGTAAACATGGCAAAGCAACCGAACAGAAGTGATTTTAAGATGTCAAAAGCTTCAATGTATGTCGAATTGTCAGCTACAGTTCAGGTAAAACCTACATTATTGGCATTACCTCTATTTGCAGATGTACAGGGTAATCCAAAAGATAATACAAACTGGTATACGATTGAATATAAAAATATAAAAGGATATTAAACATAGAAATATGTATTAATTAGTGGTTAAAGGAGAAAAAATGAAAAAATTTACAGTAATCGGCTTATGTGTATTTATGGCAGTGTCATTGGCTGCATGCGGAAAAAATGTTGAAAACAGCGACAAAAATAATACAACTGTTACAGAAACCAATGTACAGGATAAAAATAATACAAAAAAAGAAGAAGCTTCACAAACAATGGTTAATTTATCAAAAGTGTATCGAGTTCCTGTAAACCAAAAAATATATGTTAATGTGCCGGACTATCAGGAGATAGAAAGCGGATTTACAAAGTTATACGTAATCGGAAGGCAAATTAATATTGCAATTACAGCAGATGACACAATAAAAGAAAGTGCATTAGAACAAGCACATGAATCTATATTTAAAGTTTATGCTGAAAATATGCATGCTTGGGCTGTTATTGATGAATTAAAAGTTGAAAAAGATTCCAAAGTTACAGTCAACGGAACTGAGATGTATAAGTTTGAGGGAAAACTTGCGTGTCATGCCGAGACAGGTAATTATGAGCTTTACACAATAGGTTATTCATTTGTCATGGATGGTATTCCATGCAGTATTGAAGGAACTGTTCTGGATAAGTCACAGCCGGAGGATATGATAAATCAGGTGAGAGATACTGTTAATGCGATGGCACAGACAGTAAGAAATACTAAGTAATATTTTAGTTTTCAGGAAGGAGAGATGGACATGGAAAGACGGAAAAGTGGAGAAAATGGTGCTGTCACTGTTGAAGCAACCATCTCTCTTACTGCATTCATGTTTGCAATTATAACAATACTTACAATAGTGAACATATCGCTGGTTCAGGCAAAGATAGCTATTGCAATTAATACTACCGCAAGAGAATTATCGCAGTACAGTTATTTGTATTCATTGACCGGTTTCAATGAAAGTCAAAAAGAACTTTCAGAAGCTGGAAAAAATGATACACAAAGTATCAGTACAATTATGACTAATGTAGATACTGTATTTAATGAAATTCAAAATCTCGGTGATACAGGCAAACAGGAATATGCCAACATTGATGATATTACGAATGCTATGGATTCGGCTATGGATAGTGTCAATAACATTCAGGGGGCCGGAGGAAATATAGAGGATGCTATAAAAGATATAGCAGAAGACCCGAAAAAAGTTATTTATGGAATGTCGAAACTTGTAGCGAGTAACGGACTTGATTTGGCAAAGTCGAGGTTAATTGCTGCTCCGTTATCAAAAGCAATGTGTAAAAAACATCTTGTGAATTCTAAG
>OKSD01001421.1_pt1 | contig 23633 bp, 17 predicted proteins | sample 1601221 | NCBI WGS metagenome assembly OKSD01 (sample SAMEA3541550, study PRJEB24748) | human gut metagenome | biome: human gut; feature: human-associated habitat; material: faeces | place: China | collected 2012
GCCCTCAGTGCGCAAAGCGCACGTGTTTTTTGATTTTCAAAATCAAAAAACGTAGCATTACTCTTTTCTTCCCTCCGAAATTTTCAGGCAGATAGTTTTTTGACAGTTTGGGTTTTCAGAGCGGCTTTTCTTGTTTTTTCGGGGAACTATGCTATAATCAGAGAAAAACTGCTGCGGAAGAGGGTGCATGAAATTGAGGATCGCCATTGTGGATGACGACGTGCAGATGCGGACGCGCCTGCGGGATTGTCTGAATGATCTGCTGGGAAATTCCGCCGGGATCGCCGTATTTCCGAGCGGCGAGGATTTTTTGGCCGGCTGGGAAGCGGGGCGCTTTGACGTCATCCTGCTGGATATTTTCATGGAAAGCCTCACCGGCATGGACGTCGCGCGGAAGATCCGGGAAACGGACGGACAGGTCAAGCTCGTTTTCTGCACGACGAGCAATGAATTTGCCAGCGAGAGCTATGAGGTGAATGCCTGCTACTATCTGCGCAAGCCCTTCGGCCGCGAGCGCCTCAAGGCGATGCTCGACCGGCTCGACCTTGCGGAAATGGAAAAGCTGCGCACCGTCCGCCTGCCCGACGGCACGTCTGTGGCGCTTCGCGACGTGATCTATGCGGACGCTGCCGCGCACCGGGTGACGCTGCACTGCAAGCGCGGCGGAGACGTGACGGTCCGGGCGAGTTTTTCGGAAATTGAAGCACTTCTGTGCGCCTATCCCTATTTTTTCTGCCCGTCCAAGGGCTTGCTGATTAATTTTTACGAGGTAACGGCACAAAATATGGATACCTTCACCATGAGCGACGGCACGCGCGTCCCCATCAGCCGCCGCAAGGCAAAAGAGGTTTCCGAGGCCTATTCCTCCTTCCGCTTCGATCTTCTGAGAAAGGACGGGGAGCGCTGATGCCGCCGATCTACCGAATTGCAGAGGTCGCCGTCTATTCTCTGCTGAATTTTCTGCCCTTTCTGGCGCTGGCGCTGTATCCCTTCCGCCGCTGTCTGCGGTTTTCCGGGCGGGTCACGGCGGCGCTCATCGTCCTTGTCACGCTTGCCCAGCTCCTACTCGGCGCGTGGGCGGCCTTCGCACCGGGGAAAAGCGCAGGCAAGATCAGTGCGATCAGCACGATCCTATACGCGGCGTTTTATTTCGCCGCGGTGAAAAAACGCCCCGGCAAGACCTTTTTCACCCTGCTGATGATCTCCAACCTTGCAAATCTCGCGGTGATTGGCGCAAAAAGCACCGAAGGGCTGCTCTTCCCGACGCTCGCCGTGCAGAGCTACCGCTGGTCCTTTTCACTGATGCTGTTTCTCATCGAGATGATCATCGCCGTCCCGCTGTTTTTCTATATTAAAAATGTCTACACCCCCGCGGTGGAGAAGGAACCCTCCGGCTTTGCATGGCGCTATCTCTGGCTGATCCCTGCGACGTTCTATATCATGTGGTACTATGCTATTTACGGCAACGCTACCCGGTCGAGTCTGGAGGTCGCGCTGCGGCCGAAGAATGCGCTGTTTCTGCTGATCGTCAACATCGGCGCCTGCCTGATCTACTATGTCGTCACGCGGCTGGTCCTGGAGCAGAACAAAACGCTGGAGCTGACGGAGCGGAATCACCAGCTCACCATGCAGGCGGTGCAGTACGAGAATTTGCAGGAGAGGATCACCGAGGCGCGCCGCGCGAAGCACGACGTGCGCCACCATATCGCCCTGATGCAGGAATATCTGGCCGAGGGGGACTATGCTGCGCTCAGCGAATATCTGAACCGCTACAACGTCAGCCTGCCGGACGATTCGCTCGTGCGCTTCTGCGGCAACGCGGCGGCCAACGCCGTTCTGCTCTATTTCGCCCAGCAGGCGAAGGACAACGACATCGACTATATCGTAAAAACAGACCTGCCGCAGGAGCTCGGCATCCCGGAAACGGACATTTCGGTCCTGCTCGGCAATCTGCTGGAAAACGCGCTGGACGCCTGCAAGGCGGAGCCTGTGGAGGATCGGAAGATCATCGTCCGGGCCAACGCGGACGGCGGCTCCCTCTGCCTGACGGTGGACAACACCTACACCGGCGAGCTGAAGCGCGCGGGCGGGCGGCTCGTTTCGACCAAGCACAGAGGGCTGGGCCTCGGCACGCAGTCGGTCAGGAGCATCGCTGCGCAGTACGGCGGCACCTGCCGCTTTGAGGCAAGGAACGGAATGTTTTACGCTTCGGTCCTGTGTCCCGCCGCGGCGGAAAAGCCGCCGGTATAACGAAAGTTTTTAGAGGAGGCCGGGAACATGAAAAAAATACCGCAGGAAAAGCTCTTCCTCTCCGGCATGGACGCCCGCGCGCCGCAGCTTGCGCGGGAGCGCGGGCTGGGATTGGAGCTGACCCTGTTTTCCTACGCGCCGAATCTGGAGGATGCGGCGCAGCTTGCGGCGGCGCGGGAGCAGATGCAGGGCATTTCAAGGTTCTGGCTGCACGCGCCCTTTGCGGAGTTGGCGCCCTGCGCGATCGACCCCATGGTGCGGCAGGTGGTGCTGACGCGCTTCCGCCAGACGCTTGCAGTCGCGCAGCAGCTCGGCGTTACCCATATCGTGGTACACGGCGGCTTCCAGCCGCACGTCTATTTCCCGGAGTGGTATGTGGCGCAGAGCGTGGAATTCTGGAAGGAATTTTTGCGCGAGGTGCCGCAGAATATGACACTTGCGCTGGAAAACGTGATGGAGCCTTCGCCGGAGACGCTCGTCGAGATCGTCCGGCAGGTGGACGACCCACGGCTGGGGCTGTGCCTCGACGTAGGGCACGCGAACACCTGCGTCAGCAGCCTCCCGCCGTTTCAGTGGCTCGCGCCCATGGCGCCGTGGCTGCGGCATCTGCATGTGCATAATAATGAAGGGCAGGACGATCTGCACGCCGCGCTCGGCGCGGGGAGGATTCCCATGGCGCGGCTGCTGGATGAGGCGCAGCGGCTCTGCCCGCAGGCAAGCTATACCATAGAAACGCAGGACTGCGCCGCGTCGCTGCGCTGGTTGGAAGAGGAAGAAGCATGACACAGAATGAACTGACAGAATATCTAACGAAGATCACCCCGCCGGATGCGGCCTGCATGGACCGCGCGCGCCGGCGTCAGGCAGAGCTTGCCAAGCCGCCGGGGAGCCTCGGCCGGCTGGAGGACTATGCCGTCCGGCTGGCCGGCATCACGGGCGAGGTCTGCCCGCGGGTGGAAAAATGCCGGGTGCTGGTCTTTGCCGCCGATAACGGCGTGGTGGCGGAGGGCGTTTCCTCCGCACCGCCTTCGGTGACGCTGTCGCAGGTGATCAACATGACGCGGCACGTCACGGGGATGTCCGCGCTCGCGCACTATTTCGGCAACGAGGTCGTCGTTGCGGACGTCGGCATCGACACCGACCGGACGATTCCCGGCGTTCTGGACTGCAAGCTCCGCCGCTCCACGGGGAATATCGCAAGAGAGTCTGCCATGACCCGGCAGGAGGCGCTGGATGCCATCGCCGTCGGGATTCGTCTGGCGGGGCAGGCGGCGGCCGACGGCGTGCAGACTGTGGGCATCGGAGAGATGGGCATCGGCAACACGACCACCTCAGCCGCGGTGCTGGCCGCCCTCACGCAAAGCAGCCCGGAGACGGTCACCGGGCGCGGCGGCGGCCTGACGGACGCGGCCTTTGCCAAGAAGAAGCAGGTCATCGCGCAGGCGCTGGCGCTGCACCGCCCGGACGCGGCCGACCCCGTCGGCGTGCTTGCCGCCGTGGGCGGGCTGGATCTGGCGGCCATGACCGGCGCCTTTCTCGGCTGCGCGGCGGCGCATATCCCCGCCGTCGTGGACGGGTATATTTCCGCCGTCGCGGCGCTCTGCGCGGTGCGGCTGTGCCCGAAGGTGCGCGATTACCTCTTCCTGTCCCACGCCTCCTACGAGATCGGCTACCGCCTCGCGGCGCAGGAGCTGGGGCTGGAGCCCTGCCTGCTTCTGGAGATGCGGCTGGGCGAGGGCAGCGGCTGCCCGGTGTTTTTCCAGATTTTGAAGGCTGCCTGCGCGGCGATGTCCGGGATGGCGACCTTCGCCGAGGCGGCCATCCAGGACGACTACCTCGACCCCATCCGCGCGGCCGACAGTTTTACGGTGAAGCGGCCATGAGAATTTTGCTTCTGGGCGGCAGCAAGAGCGGCAAGAGCACGAGCGCCCAGCGTCTGACGAAGCATCTTGCCGCAGGAAATCCCCTGTACTACTGGGCGACGATGGAGCCGGTGGACGAGGAGGATCGCGCGCGCATCGCGCGGCACCGCGCCGACCGCGCGGGCTGGGGCTTTGAAACTGTGGAGCGCGGACGCGCGCTTTCCGGTGTGCTTCCGGCGTTCTGCCCGCAGGGGACGGTTTTGTTTGACAGCGTGACGGCCTGCCTTGCCTGCGAGATGTTTCGGGACGGGGCGGTCGACCGCTCCGCCCCGGAGCGCACGGCGCAGGAGCTGCGCGCGGTCAGCGGATATTTTGCGCACTTTGTCTGCGTCTGTGACGAGATCTGGCGCGACGGCGCGGTGTATGACGAAACGACGGAGGCTTACCGCCGGGGACTGGCGGAGATCTGCCGGACGCTTGCCGCGGAATTTGACGTGGTGGCGGAGCTTGCTGCGGGAAAACTGTATGTCTGGAAAGGAGAACTGCCGGATGGGGAATTGGCTTGACGGCTTCGGCATGGCGTGGGGGATGTTTCTGGCGATCCCCTGTCCGCTGCGCCGTTGGAATGAAAAGGCGCGGGAGAAGATGCTCGTGTGCCTGCCGCTGATCGGCCTGATCGTCGGCGGCGTGTGGGTGGGCGTATACTTCCTGCCGCTGCCGGAGACGCTGCACGCGGCGCTGCTTGCCGCCGCGCCATGGCTCGTGACCGGTTTCCTGCATCTGGATGGGTACATGGATGTCTGCGACGCCGTCCTTTCGCGCCGCGATCTGGAAACGCGCCGGAAAATCCTCAAGGATTCGCACTGCGGCGCCTTCGCGGTCATCTGCATGGTGCTGCTGGCGCTGGCGCAGTGGAGCGCTTTTCTCTCGGCGGAGAGCGGAAGCTGGCTCGGCCTTCTGTGCATCCCGACGGCGAGCCGCGCCGGCGCGGCGCTTGCGGTGCGCGCGCTTCGCCCCATGGGAACGAGCCAGTATGCGGCCATGGAAAAGCCGCACGGCGGCTGCACCGCCGCGCTGTGCGTGCTCCTGACGGTCAGTGTTGTTCTGCCGCTGCTGCTGGACGGCAGCTTTGCGCCCTTGGGCGCGGCCGCGGGCTATTGGCTTGCGGTCTGGCACGGCTTCCGGCAGTTGGACGGCATGTCCGGCGATATTTCCGGCTTCGCGCTCACGCTGGGAGAGCTGGCGGGCGCGGCAGTCTGGGCTTTGGTGAGGTGAGGAAAATGCGGCTTGTGATCGGCGGAGCCTATCAGGGAAAGCTGACTTGGGCAATGCACGAATATGACATCCCGGCGGCGGAGGTCTGCGACCTTGCGCGGGAGGATCCGCGCCCCGGCTGCCGCTGCTATACCCATCTGGAGGCACTGACGAAGCGCGACGAGGCGCCGGAGCGCTGGCTGCCGCTTCTGGAAAACAGCGTCGTGATCTCCCGCGAGATCGGCTGCGGCGTGGTGCCCATGGAGGCCTTCGAGCGGCAGTGGCGCGAGCGCCACGGGACGTTTTTGCAGCAGCTTGCGAGAAAAGCGGAGCGCGTGACGCGTGTGTTCTGCGGACTGACGGAGGAGCTGAAATGATCCTGACGCTGATCCGCCACGGCGAAACGGACGCCAACCGCCGCCGGCTCTACTACGGCGCGGCCGACCTGCCGCTGCTGCCGGAATCCGTCCGCGCGCTGCGCGAAAAGCACTATCCCGCCGCCGCGCACTACTATACCAGCGGGATGCTGCGCACGGAGCAGACGCTCGAGGCGCTCTACGGCTCCGTGCCGCACACGGCGCTGCCCGGCCTGTGCGAGATGAACTTCGGCGACTTTGAGCTGCACGGCTACGAGGAGCTGAAGAACGAGCCTGCCTATCAGGCGTGGATCGCGGACGTGGAGCACAACCGCTGCCCGAACGGGGAGTCGGCGGACGAGGTGCGCGCAAGGAGCCTTGCGGCGGTCGCGCCGCTCGTGGCGCAGGACGAGGACTGCGTCTGCGTGACGCACGGCGGCGTGATCGCGGTGCTGATGGCGGCGTGGTTCGGCGGGACGCGCTATGATCACACCCCCGCGCCCGGCGGCGGCTACCGCGTCACGTTCTGCGGCGGAGTGCCGGTTTCATGGGAAAATCTGTGAAGGGTGGGTTATTTTTGTAAATTTTATGAAAATTGTATCTGTTTTTTCACACGATTAGTTGCGCTTTCAAATCAGTGTAATACTATAAATAAATAGGAGTTTATCCTGATTTTTACAATGAAAACGTTTCATTGAGACTGTAATATTCGATCCGATTCTGCACACGGGGGTGAAGCGGATATGATTTGGAACGCAAGAAAATACATAAAACTCACCGGAGAGCCCGGCGCTGGCTTCCGGTGCTGCTCTGTTTGGCGGTGGTGCTGCTGTTTGGCACCGTTTCCGCGCTGACCCTTCCTGCCAGCACCATGCAGCCGCAGTGTGGCTTTGCGGAGCATACCCACACCGATGCCTGCTACACGCAGGTGGAGGACGGCGCGCAGGAAACGCTGACCTGCACCGAGGCACACGAACACAACGCGCGCTGCTATGGCACGTGGGTCGTGGCCTGCGGCAAGGCGGAGCACACGCATACGGAAGCCTGTTTCCCCGAAGCGGCGGCTTTTTCTGCGGAGCAGGAAACGGCGACCGCCCCCAATATCTACAAGCCGCTGTACAACGACTGGAAAATCGTGAAATTTGTCAACTCCAACCGGATCTCTGCGTTTTCCAATGATGGCGCAGAGGCGGTTGTCACGCCGCTGGAGGAGAACGGAAACCCCTATCTGGATGATCGTACTATGTGGATTTTGCCTTCGTCGTCAACGGAAAGACCGCGTCGGGCGGCAGTCAGGACGGCTATCGCGACGCCTCCGAGGTGACGCTGACGGATATTCTGCCGCAGTATACCGACAAGGACGGAGCCACCCGCACGGCGGTCTTTGACGCGGAGGAGAATCCCGGCCGGACGCTCGCGGACGACGGTATGACGGTTTCCAAAACCTATACCGGGGCGAACTGCGAAGATGTTCTGGTGCAGATCTACAACGATGCGCTGCATCTGCGCTTCCCCGGCCTGCGCTTTGCGACCGACAGCGACGGAAACGCAAGCGTGAATCTGACCAATACCGTCCGTCTCTCGGCGGTCCCGAGCAATGCCTCCGAGGGCGAAACGCGCCCGAGTGCGGAGGATGATATTCGCTTCCGGGTGACCGACGACCCCGTCGGCCGGGGTTCCTTTGGCAAGGTGGCCTACAAGGGGGATATCTATGATGTCGGCATCTATAAGACAAACCCCTATCCGTGGAAGATCGACCTGTCCAACGCGCGCCCGCAGCCGCTTCAGCATATTGTCATTCAGGATCGGAAAATCGAAGAAAACGGAAAGACCGTACTGGAGGGACTGGACGAGGCACTGAAATTCGTCCGGTTGGAGTCGTACCTCTCCCTGCCGGAGGGCACGACGGCCGCGGATATTGTGGATCTGGTCGGCGACAATCTGGACGAATATCAGGGAAAGGAAGGGAAAACGGCGGATCTTTACGATCTGAACAACAACGGAAGATCCGACGATCAAATCGCTTTTGCTTATGTTCGAAACCATCTTCAAGGATTACAAGCAGGAGAAGGATGTGCATATCTCCGGTCTGCTGGCGGATGTGATGAACCAGATGCCGGTGACGGAGGCGGATTTTGCGGCGCTGGAAGGCAGGATCCTGCTCATCCTGCCCGATCAGGACTTTTTCTCCGGGAAAATGCAGCAGGATCTCGTTCGCCTGATGCATAGTCCGAAAATCACCTATATTTCCGGCGGCCATTTATCCACCGTGCTGAGGGCGGACGCCTTCGTCCGGGCGATCCGGGAGTTTTTAAAGGAACTGGGATGAGGAAGCCCGCGCGGGTTTTGAAAGAGTTTGCAGAAGAACAGGAAAAAGACGGAAAACTGTCTTGCATTTATTTGCAGAAGCCGGTATAATTGGTTTGATTATTTGATGAAATATATAAAACGCGCTGCCTCCCGGCTTTCGCCGGAGACGGAATGGGGTGAGAAGCCCCGCGAGCGGGTCACTGTGATGCCGGGAAAACCGGATAAGCCAGATACGTCGGGTCGCGCGTCGGTTCCTGCCCATACCGGGAAGCTGCGATTTTATGAAACGGAGCAACTCCGCACGGCTGGGTGTCGTGTGGAGTTTTTTCGTATCGGGAGCCGTCTTACTTGTCAGCGGGGCGCCTGCCCCTTGTTATATAGCATAAAATATGAGGTGAATCATCATGAAAAGAGGAATTGCGCTGTTTCTTGCGCTTGTACTGATTCTCGGCACGCTCCCGGCGACGGCCTTTGCCACGGGCGGCGTGTTTGATGAAGCCAACGACGGCTCCGCGGAGCGGCCGTTTCAGATCGCCGATGCGGAGGATCTGATCGCCTTTGCGGAGATGGTCAACGATCCGGATCAGGATCAGAAAAACGCCTGCGCCGAGCTTCTCGGCAACATCGATATGACAGGGAAGAACTGGGTTTCGATTTCCCCGCAAGGCGGGTACGGCGGAACCTTCAACGGCAATAACTTTACCATCACCATCGACATCACGGCGGACGAAAACTATGCGGATCCGGTCGCGCTGTTCGGCTTTTTGCAGCGGGGCACCGTCAAGAATCTCAATGTGGCCGGCAAGCTCACGGTCACGGCGGATTATGCGAATGATATGTATTTCAGCCCGCTGGTCGCGATGCTGGGCTATAGAGGCACGGTTGAAAATTGCAGCTCCGGTGTTGAAATAAATGTGGACTTTGCCGATATGTTTGGCGCCGCCGGTATCGTGGGCTACGTTTCTGACGAGGCCGTCATTTCCGGCTGCTCCAACTGGGGCACGATCACGGCTACCGGTGCGGACAGCGAGATCGGCGTCGGCGGCATCGTCGGCTGGGCGGACAGCAGCGCAGTGCTGGAAAACTGCTACAACCGCGCCGCCATCACAGTCAGCGGCGACGCTACGGCATATGTGGGCGGCCTGGTCGGCTTCAGCGCTTCGGGGCCTGCGAAGCTGGTCGGCTGCTACAGCTCCGCGACAGCGGAGGATAATGTCTATGTCAACCCCTCGTGGGCAGAGCGCACGGGACTGATTACCTGGGAAAACGGCATGGGCAGCGATTTCCTCGGCGTAGGCTATGAGCTTGACGGCGACTCTGCCAACTGCATGTCCGTTTCGGAGGCGATCGACGGCGAAGGAAACCTGTACTATATGGAATATGGCTTCCGGCGGGCGCAGGATTTTGAAACCGCGGAGCAAGCGAAGGATTTCCTCAACGGCGACAGCGGCTCGGCCTATGTGCTCTCCGACGAGCTGGGCGACGGCTGGCCGGTGCTGGCATGGGAGCTGGAAAAGCCCATCTCTCAGGACACCGAGCAGGGCAAGGCGCTGGCCGCAGTCAAGAAGGCCTTTGCCGAGGCGCAGAAGGCCGCACTGGACGCACTGAACAACGGCAAGACCATCGACGGCGCGAAGTATGTCGGTTATAATACCTATACCTACCGCCAGAATAACAGCCAGAACGACTACTACCGCTACAGCGACGAGAACTGGGAGCTCCTGACGGCGTACTACAGCACCGCCAAAAAGGAACTGAACGTCGGCTTTGCCGAGCCGGAGGGCTGGGAGAGCATGGAGCCGGAGGCCATCACTGCCGACGGCGAACGTCAGGCGGCCCGGCTGACCGAGATCGGCGATACCGCGCTGAAGAACATGGCCGCGGTCCTTACCGTCAGAGCCGAGAAGGAGTTTGCGGGCAAGAAGCTCACGGCCCAGCAGAATATCTACACGACCTACAAAAAGCAGCTCTACGCGCTCGATACCGACCGCGGGATGCTCTCGGCCGTCTGGCATGAGCTGCCGGGGACGAACGAGGCCTCTGAGCAGTTGGAAACGATGGCAAAGACGCTGGAGCAGACATTGGCAGACGGCCTTGCCGCGCTGGAAGCCACTCGCACGCAGGCGGCGCTGGACGCGGCCAAGGCGGAGTGGAATGCCAAGCTCCTTGCCGTGCGCGAGAAGTACACCGTGCCGAAGATCGACTCCGGCGTGGCGGACAAGTGGGACGGCACGACGAAGACCCAGCCCGCGGGCAGCGGCACGCAGGCTGACCCCTACCGGATCGGCACGGGTGCAGAGCTGGCATGGTTTGCCGAAAAGGTCAACGGCGGCAGCACCTCGGCCTGCGCCGTTCTGACGGCAGACATTGACCTGAACCGTCAGGAGTGGACCTCCATTGGCACAAAGAATAAGCCCTACATGGGCACCTTCGACGGCCAGAACCACATCATCCATGGCATCTGGAGCACCGACGAGAGCAACACCATTCAGGGCCTGTTCGGCTATATCGGCCAAAGCAATTCCAACCGCAGCGTCTATGGCACGGTGAAAAACGTGAAGGCGGCCGGGCGCATCCGCGCCGTGCAGTCTGCCGGCTCCGGCCTCATCGCGGGCTCCAATGCGGGTGAGATCTACAACTGCGAGGTTTCCGCCTTCCTCGGCAGCTGGAAGGGCATTTCCGCCATCGGCGGCATTGCGGGCAGCTTGACCGGCGGCTCCGTCGAAAACTGCCGCACCTACGGCCTCTATCTTGCGACGGACGACAGCCAGTACAGCGGCAAGATCGTCAATTCCATCGGCGGCATCGTCGGCGCAGCCGGGGCCAGCGAGCCCAGCGAGGGCTGTCTGATCCGCTACTGCGAGAACCATATGCGGCTGCGCGGCTACGAGCTGAGTTATCTTGGCGGCAAAGGCAGCAGTATGGGCGGCATCGTCGGCCTGATCTCCGGCATCGCCAAGGTGCGCGAAAGCGTCAACTACGCGGAGGTGCGCGGCGAGCTCAGGGTCGGCGGTATTCTCGGCTATGTCATTCAGGACAGCAATGCGCAGCTTGACTATGTGACCAACTACGGCGATGTGTATGGCGCGTCGGCGTCTAATCCCGATACCCACGGCACCGGCGGCATCGTCGGCTACGCCGACGAGAAGACCACGTTCTGCCTGCAATACGCCTACAACGCGGGCACGATCTACGGCGAGACCAACCGCAACCAGTATAACGCCGCCTATGAGTATTCCGCGACTGCGCCGATGACCGGCGCGCTTGTCGGCAACTGGCGCGCGGGCGACGTGCGGCACGCCCAGAGCAGCAGTGCGGACAACACCCTCTGGGGCTATGCCGCGGCGACCGGCACGAACGGCACCGACACCATGCGCGTGGGCGAGATCACCCCGACGGTCAATGTCAGGGGCGGTATGTGGGAGAAGCTCACCGCAACGCGTACCCTTCTGGGCAAACTGATCCGCGTCAGCGACCGCGACGAAAACTACAAGATCTACGGCACGCAGACCAAGCTCTACAATGACACCGTCATGCAGTGCGTCCGCAAGGTCGAGCTGTGCACCACCGCCGAGGAGATCGACGCCGCGCTGGAAGAAGCGGAAAAGACCCTCGCCGAGGTTCCCACGGAGCTGGCGGCCGCCAAGGCCGCGCTGCGCGAGGAGATGCACGCCTTCGTGGACGGCAATCTCTACGATGCCGAGAATAAAAAGACGATCGACGGGCTTCTGGCCGAGGCCGACGCCGTGCTGGATGCGGCGAAGAAGCTCTCCGACGTGACGGACGTCCGCCAGACCTATCTGGGCAGCGAGAACATCGACGGCAAGCTCAAGGAGGTCGAGACCTACCCCATCAAGGCGGCGAATGGCCTTTACAACGAATTTATCTACGGAAAGAAGTATTCTCAGGAGGATGCGGCGGCGCTCCTGCGCGCCTACGAGGGCTGGAGGCTGAAGCTGGATGGCGCAAAGACGGTCGAAGAGGTCGAGCGTCTCTATGCCGAAGCGCGCAAGGTGCTGACCGAGCTGGTCAAGGGCTTTGCCGAGGGTGACACCGCACCGGATCCGGATCAGGCGGCGCAGGATGCGCTGAAGCTCGCGCGGCAGGAGATCCTCGACGAGCTGGCCGCACTGGAAAAGAAGTACGCAGACGCCCTGACCGGGCAGGCGGGCGACCTGACCGCGCTTGCCGAGCGGTGGCAGAAGGCCATTCAGGCGGTGCTGGACGAGAGCAAGTCCGACCTGCACACGGCAGCGACGCCCGCGCTGGATGAGATCACCTCTTATGCCGAACTGGAAGCGCTGCGGCAGTCCGCCGCGCAGAAGCTGGAGGACGTCTATGAGGCCGCGCAGCGGGAGCTGACGAACCTCCTTGCCTCCGCGCGCAACGCGGACGCATGGGACGGCGAAACGGTCACCCAGCCTGAGCAGAAGGACGGCGTTTATCAGATCGGTACGCCGGCAGAGCTTGCCTGGCTCGCAAAGAGCATCAACGACAACACCGTTTCGGCCTCCGCCAAGGCGGTCCTGACCGCGGACATCGACCTCGGCTACTGCGAGTGGACGCCCATCGGACAGACGAGCGGCCGCGCCTATCGCGGCAGCCTCGACGGACAGGGCCACACCGTTTCCGGCCTGTACATCAGCAAGGCAGGCTCCGGCTATGCCGGCCTGATCGGCCTTGCCTACGGTGGCACGAAGGTTTCCAACCTGACCGTCAGAGGCGAGATCGCGATCGCGGATGTCGGCAAGGTTTCCGTGGGCGGTGTGGCCGCGGATGTTTCCGCAGGCGAATTTGAAAACTGCGTTTCCGACGTGAAGATCACCATCACCGGCCTGACCAACAGCAACGCCAATCTTGGCGGCTTTACCGGCGTGGCCAGTGCGACCTCCTTCACCGACTGCCGCTTTGAGGGAAGCATCACCTGCCAGTACACCGGCAGCGGCTACCTTGGCCGTGGCTACAGCAGCTACAGCGGCGGCGCACTCGGCGGCTTTATCGGCCTTGTCAAGTATACAACACTGGAGCGCTGCGTGAACTCCGGCGACGTCACGGTCAACAAGGCCTCCGGCGTCGGCGGCATCGCGGGCCGCATCTATGCCAGCGGTGATGACGAAACCAGACTGCACGAGTGCCTGAACACCGGCCACATCTCCAACGACGTGAATTTTGTCATCGGTACGGGCGAATGGCCTGCCGGCGGCATCGGCGGCATCGTGGGCGTCACGGACGGAATGGGCGGCAGCCTCCTCATCGACACCTGCTATAACACCGGCGTGATCTCCGGCGGCATCATCGCCGGCGGCATCCTCGGCGGCGAGAGCGGCAGCTACGGCAAGACCACCTCCACCGGCAGCGAGAAGCTCGTTGTGAAAAACTGCTACAACGCGGGCGTTCTGGACACCGGCACGAAGGTCGACCACATCGGCACGCTCGCCGGCTTCCCCATTGACGGCAGATACTGCGACAACCTCTATGTCCTCTCCGGAACGGCGCGCGCGGCGCTGGGCTGGAAGAGCAGCCAGGGCGACCGCATCTACGCCGTGGATATGCTGACGGCGGACATCTTCGACGGCCTGATCGAGAGCATTGCCGATCTCAACGGCGGTTATCCCATCTTCCCGTGGCAGCTTCTGCTGGAGAACAACCGCGAAGCGGTGATCGCCTATCTGAACGAATATTACCATACGAATGTAGAATCCCTGATCTCCGACGCGCAGCGCACGGCGCTGGAAGCAATGCTCGGCCAGACGGCGGAGACCATCCGCACGGCGGCGGACGCGCAGAGCATCGTGGACGCTTACCATGCGGCGCTGGAGGCCATGAACCCGGAGAAGCTGCTGGACGAGGCGCGCGCTGCCGTGCTCCGGAAGCTGACCGAGGCCTATGAGGCGGCAAAGACGGCCTATCCCACGATCGAGGCCGGGCTGACCGAACGCTATACGTCCGACTGCGATGCCATTACCAAGAGCGCAAACGCCGCGCAGGCGGAGACGGTCGTGGACGGCTTTGCCGCGCACGTCGTCGATCTTCTGGTCGCTGCCGCACAGGGCGCGCCCATGAAGGAGCTTGCGGGCAAGGCGGAGGAGATCGAAGCGGCCTACGCCGCACTGACCGAGGCACAGCAGGCGCTGGTGCAGGACTACGCGAAGCTCACGGACATTCAGGCGCTGGCCGCGCTCTATGCAAAGGATCTTGATCTGCTCAAGCAGTGGGCCTCCGAGGACAAGGCAGCCTACCCCGACCTTGAGGAAAAGCTTGCCGGGCTGAGCGCGCAGGCGCAGGAGAAGCTGGGCAATTGCACCAGACAGGAAGAGCTTGCGCCCGTTCTCGACGGCTACTGCGCGGATGTCGTCCGGATGCTGCTGGCGGATGTCGGCTTCGCCGCCGGGACGACCACCATGGGCGAACTGGACGAGGCTGCGGAAAAGCTCGAACGCACACGCAGGGCGCTGAACGGTCTGACCGAGGCGCAAAAGGCGCTGCTGGAGGAAAACAGCGAACAGACGCTAGAGGCGGCGGAGGAACTCCTTGCCGTCTACCGCAAGGCCGCGGAAACGGTCGAAGCATGGGCGGCGGAGGACGCTGCCTCCTACCCGCAGATCGCCGAAGCCGTGCAGACGCTGGCCGAGGCGGCAAAGACCGAGCTGCTGGCCTGCACGGACAAGGACGGCGCGGTTCTGGCGCTGGGCCGCTACTGCGCGAACATCGCGGGCGCGCTGATCGACGATCTTGCTTTTACCTCCGGCGAAACGACCATGGCCGAGGTGAAGGAGAATGCGCTCAAGACGGCGCGCGCCGCCTATGACGCGCTGACCGAGGAACAGAAGGCGCTCGTCCCGGAAGAAAAGACGGCGGCGTTGGAAGCTGCGGAGAAGCTGCTTGCGGATTACCGCAAGGCGGCGGACGATCTGAAGGCGCAGCGCGCAAAGGATCAGGTAAAATATCCTGCGCTGGGCGACCGCATCGGCGCGCTGGCAGATGCCGCCACCGCGGAGCTTGGCGCCTGCACCTCGCAGGAGGACACGCAGAAGGTCATGGACCGCTACTGCGCGCAGGTTGCCGACCTTCTCATTGAGCAGATCGGCACGCTTCCGGAGAAACCGACGGAGGAATCCCTCGCGGAGCTGAACCGGAATCTGCGCCGCGCGCGGGAGCGCTATGACGCGCTGACCGATGCACAGAAGCAGTATGTCACCCGGCTGGAGGAGCTGAAGGCTGCGGAGGAATACTACCGCACCGCCGAGATCGAAAAACCGACGGAACCCTCGCAGCCGCAGAAGCCGGAGGATACCAAACCGACGGAACCCGGCGCTTCGGAATCCGGCAAGCCGACAGAGCCTGCCGAAACGGATGACGGGGCGGTCAAGGCGGTTTCCGACCTGATCCACGCCATCGGCGAGGTGACGCTCGAACGCAAGGACGCGATCGAAGCGGCGCTCGACGCATTCAATGCGCTGACCGATGCGCAGAAGGCGCTTCTGCCCGCAGAGGACAAGGCGGCGCTGGACGCGGCCGTCGCAGCCTATCAGGCGCTGCTCGATGGACAGACGCCCTCCGAGGAGCCGACCAAGCCCGGCGAGCCGAAGCCGGAGGATGAAAACAGGAGCTTCGACTGGACGATCGTCTGGCTGATCGCCGGAATTCTGGGCGCAGCCGCGCTGATCTTCGGTCTGGTCAAGTGGTTCCTGGCCGCGAAGCGCGCAAAAGAAAAATAAAGTCATGTAACGCAGGAAGGAGAAGGGCAAATCTGCCTTTCTCCTTCCCGTGATGTTCCGAAACAGAGGTGAGATCTGTGAAAAAACGATTTGAGCCGTTTCTCCGAGCGGGGCTGCTTCTTCTTTTATGCCTTGCATTGGGCTTTTCCTTTCTGAATTTGCAGAAGGGCGAGCCGCAGCGGCAGGAGCAGGAGCCGGCCTCGCGGATGCTGCTGTCGGATGCCGAGCTTTTGTACGACGCCGACAGTCTGAAGCGGCTCGACAATGCAAATGACAACCAGCAGACCGAACCGTCGACGGAACCGGAGGAACCCTCCACCGAACCGAGCGAGGCGCAGACGGAGCAGCCGGAACAGACGGAGCAGCCCGAAGAGACCGCGCCGCCGCAGGATCAGCCGGAGGATCCCATTCCCACGCCGGACGATCCCGGCGACGTTCCTGCGGAGGAACCGGTCACCACGCCGGGCCGCACGAACATCGGCGACCTTCTGGACATCAGCGGCAGCGGCGGCGGCTCCGGCGGCCAGACGCCGTCGCGTGAGCCGTCCGAGGAGCCGGGCAGCTCCGAGGTGGGCGACCCCGACCGCTATTTTGAAACCAGCATTATTGACGGCGATACTGTCGATTACAGCGACTATACCTTCACCATCCGGCACTTAAAGCCGCTTTTGAAGGTGCGCGGGCTGACGGTGATCGTCAACGGGGAGGAGCTCTCCTTCCGCGCCGCGTCCACCAGCGTGATGATCCGGCTGGCCGAGGGCACGAACACCATCGTCGTGCGCGTGGCCTACTTTGACGGCACGGACAACATCATCGCTTCCCGCGCCTACACCGTCAGCTACAGCCCCGCGGGCGAAACCGTGATCGTCGCCTACCGCGCGCAGGACAGCACGCCTCTGAGCGAGCTGCACAGCACGGCCGAGAGCGGGCTGCGCTTCGTGGCCTACGGTCTGCGCGACAGATTGCCGCTGCGCGCGGCGGTGCGGCTGAACGGCAAGACCGTCACGTCCTCTTCCGACACCTTCGACGTCACGCTGCAATTCGGCACGAATGTGATCGAGGTCAGCGCCAGCGACCGCGTCGGCAGCGCCTCGGAAACCTATCGCATCGACTACCGCGAGGACGGCTTCAAGATCACCACGAGCTTCTCGGACACCGTCATCGACAACGACACCAAGCAACCGCAGCACATCAGCGAGGAGCTGCCGCTGTATCTGGACTCCGAGGAATTCCGCTTCCGCTTCTATCTGAATCAGGAAACGGGCAAGGAGCAGATCACGCAGGTGCGCTATGACGACAACCTTCTCCAGCCCAGCGCCGACGGCTGGTACACCGTGCAGGTCGATACGCGCAGGCCGAAATATCTGCTGCTGCGCTATCTGGACGCCGACGGCGAGCGGCAGAGCTATAAATGGACGGTCCGCTTCCACCGCAATCCCGGTACGACCCCGCCGGACAAATATCCCAGCATTGCCGCGACCATCGAGGTCGGCGATACGGTGATCGGTCTGGAGGACGGACTGGTTCTGAAAAGCCCGGACATCATCACGGTCATCGACGCCCGAAGCTGGAACAACGAGCAGCTTTACCTGAACAATTACGAGGTCTATATCAACGGCACACGGATCGAATCGCCTTGCAGCCAGACCGGCGCGAGCTTCGGCTACAACACCTACCTGAGCATAGAGGGCGCGAACACCATCACCGTGACCGCAACGGACGAGGACGGCTACAGCGTCACGCGCAGCTGGACGGTCTACTATGAAAAGGGAGACGTGACCGTCACCGTCAGCGTCGAGGCCACGACCGTCGGGCTGGGCTATCTGATCCCGCCGACGCAGGTCACGGTGCCGGGCGGCACGGACGTGCTGACGATCGTCCGCGATCTTCTGGAGGAGAACGGCTACACCTGCTCCGCCAGCAGCTATTATCTGGCCTCTATCGGCAAGCCCGGCATCAACAACGGCTATTCTATCGACCCGGAGCTGAAGCAGATCATCATTGAAGACGGCATGGACGCCTTAGGCGCGGGCGACGACCCGAGGCCGGCCTCCATGGACTCTCTGGGCGAATTCGACTATTACCGCTGGTCGGGCTGGATGTACTCCTACAACGGCCGCTATCCCGGCTACGGCATGAATGCCTGCAAGCCGCAGGACGGCGCGGTGATCCGCGTGCGCTTCACGCTTGCCCTCGGCAAGGACATCGGCGGCTTCTCTCCCGCGACCGGCGGCAACTACGGCAACAGCAACGGAAACTACTATAAAGAATGGTAAAGGAGAAACGCATGAACAGCAACGTAAATCAGATCCTCGCAGAAGTACATAAAGTCATCGTCGGCAAGGACGACGTGATGGAAAAGATTCTCATGACGCTGATCTCCCGCGGTCATGTGCTGCTGGACGACGTCCCCGGCACCGGCAAAACGACGGCTGCGCTGGCCTTCCACCGCGCGCTCGGCCTGCATTACGGCCGCATCCAGTTCACGCCCGACGTGCTGCCCTCGGATATTGTCGGCTTCTCCATTTACCGCAAGGAAAGCGGGACCTTCGTCTATCAGCCCGGCGCGGTCATGACGAATCTTCTGCTGGCCGACGAGATCAACCGTACCTCCAGCAAGACGCAGGCAGCGCTTCTGGAGGTCATGGAGGAGCGGCAGGTCACGGTGGACGGCGTGACGCATCCTCTGCCCGTGCCCTTCGCCGTCATCGCCACGCAGAACCCCGTCGGCTCGGCGGGCACGCAGCTCCTGCCGCAGGCTCAGCTCGACCGCTTCATGGTGCGGCTGGAAATGGGCTATCCCGATTTTGAAAGTCAAGTCAATATCCTCCGCGACCGTCAGCAGGACGACCCGCTGACGCAGGTGCGGGAGGTCTCCTCGGCCGAGGCGCTGCTGGAGATGCAGCGGCAGGCGCAGTCCGTCCATATGGCAGACCCCCTGCTGGAATATGTGACGCGCCTGACCGAGGCCACGCGCGCGCATCCTCTGGTGCTGCTGGGCGTCAGCCCGCGCGGCGCGCTGGCTGTGTGCCGCATGGCAAAGAGCCGCGCCTTCATGCACGGCCGGGACTATGTTCTCCCGGAGGACGTGCAGAGCGTGTTCATCGACGTCTGCGCGCACCGTCTGTTCCTCGCACCCAAGGCAAAGATCTCCGACACGACCGCGGCCGACGTGCTCACCGGGCTTCTGGAGCAGGTGCGCCGCCCGGATCACATCTGAGCCATGGTCGGACATCGGATCGCCTATGGGCTGTGGCTTCTTGGGTGGCTTCTCGTCTGGGCGCTGAGCAAAAGCGCGATGCCGGGCTGTATTCTGGCCGGAAGCCTCGGCGCTGCGGCGCTTGAGATCGCGCTGACCGCGCTGGCCGACAGATGCCTGCGTGTGTCGCTGTGCGCCCAGCTCTCCGCGCAGAAGGGAGAAACGGTGGAAGCCTTGCTCACCGTGGAGAACGGCTCCGTTCTGACCTGCGCGGCGGTCTGCCTGCGCGTCGGCTGCCGCAACCTCCTGACGGGCGAGCAGGGTGAGCGCCGTCTGCGCTTTTCGGTCGCGGGGAAGCAGAAGCGCAGCGCCGCAGCGGCGTTCTCCGCGCAGCGCTGCGGCAAGCTCGAATTTTCCCTGCGCGACCTGCGGGTCTATGATCTGTTTGGCCTGTACGGAAGAAAAATTTCCTGCGACGCACGCGCCTACAGCCTTGTGCTGCCGGAATTGTACCCGGTGCAGCTATCCTTCTCCGACCGCTCCAGCGTGGAGCTGGACAGTGACGAATACTCCATGCACCATCCGGGCGACGACCCCAGCGAGACCTTCGCCCTGCGCGAGTACGTCCCCGGCGACCGCGTGCGCAGCATCCACTGGAAGCTGACGGAAAAGACCGGCGAGGTGATCGTGCGCCAACTCGGTCTGCCGGTCAATCATTCCATTTTACTGCTCATGGACAACAGCGTGTCCGCGCCCTGCGCCCCGGAGGACTGCGAGGCGCTGGGCGAGCTGACCGCGTCGGTTTCTGCCGCGCTGTGCTCTGCGGGCTTTGCGCATCAGATCGCATGGTTTGACCGCGAAGAGGGCTGCATTGCCACGGCGCAGGCTGAGAGCGACGACACGCTGACGCAGGCGCTGGCCGAGCTGCTGGCTGCGCAGATCGTTCCGGACGAAACGACCACGGTGCAGCGCTGGCTTACAACGCGCGGCCCCTTGAACTATGCCCATGTCGTCCTGCTCACGCTGCGGCAGGAGCAGCAGGATGTGCAGGCAGCGGACGGCGGCGCGGTGACCGTGCTGCGCGCCGGACGGCTCGATCGGGAGGGAGGCGTGTTCCTTGCACTGTAATGATTTGCTTTCCCGCCTGCGCGCCTGCCTCGCCGCGGCGCTGCTTGCCGCGGCACTCGTCTGGCTGACGGCGGCGGCCTTCCTGCCGGAGGAGAGCTGCCTGCTTCCCGTGCTGACCGCGGCAGCGGCGGCTGTTACTATGGCCTTCTGGCGCAGGCGTGTCTGGCTGGCGCCGGCTCTGTGGCTGGGCGTCTGCGCGGTCACGGCGGCAGTTTTCTGGCGGGCGGCTGTGAGCGGGGTCGCCGCGCTGGCAAACGGCGTGCTTGACGCATGGAAGCACCTGCACGCCGGGAATCCGGAGCTGTTCGCCGTCGCGGAGGAACGCGGCGCGGCGCTGCTTCTGTGTATGCTCGGCGCGCTGCTCGGCGTGTGGAGCGCGAGCCTGACGCGCCGCCGCAGCGCGGGCGGCTTCTGGTGCCTGACGGCGCTGCTTGCCGCGCTGTGCCTGCTTTTTGCGCCGCGCCTGACGGCGGGCTGGCTGCTCGCCGCCGCGCTGGCGGAGCTGCTCGGTTACCTTCTGCTCTTTGGCGGAAGCGACGGCATGGGCGCATGGCTCCGCGCCGCCGCGCTGGTGCTTGCGTTTGCGCTGGCGCTGAACGGCTGGCAGAGCGCAAAGCCTGCGCTTCTGGATCGCGCCGTGCAGTGGACGCGTCAGCAGGTGCAGACGCTTCGCTACGGAAGCAACGCCGCCGCGGGTCTGCCGGAGGGTGACCTGCGGAATGTCGGCCCGCGCCGCACCACGCAGGAGACCGTTTTGAACATCACCATGCAGACGCCTGCGTCCTATTATCTGCGCGGCTTCACGGGCGAGATCTATGAAAACAACCGCTGGACCGCGCTGGATGCCGAGACGCTCTATCCCGCTTCGGACAGCTTCTACTGGCTGCATCAGGACGGCTTCTATGCGCAGGCGCAGATCGCTGCGGCGGCGGATTCGGTGCTGCCGGAGCTTCTGGAAACGAAGAACAGCCTCACCGTTGAAAATGTCGGCCTCTCCTCGCGTTATCTCTATGCCCCCTATGAGCTGCTGCCGGACAGCGCCGGGCTGGATGCGTCCGCCGTGGGCGACTGCACGCTTGCGGCGCAGGGCTTCTACGGGCAACGCAGCTATACGCTCTCTGCCGGGACGGGGCTGATCACACAGTACCAGAAGATCAACGCTTCGCTTGCGCAGCTTCCGGAGGACACGCAGTTCCTGCGCGATGAGGCGGCCTACAATGCCTTTGCCTATCAGAATTACACTGCGATTCCCTCGGACATCCGCAGCTATCTCGCGGAAAAGTTGGGCGATTATTCGGTGGAGGAGGGCGAGACGCATTTTGACTATCAGAATGCAAAGCAGAATATTCTTTTTTACCTCACGAGCTACATAGACTACGAGGAAACGAACCTCGCGCCCGTCGGCGACGGGATCGACTTCGTCCTGAACTTCCTCGACGGCACGCAGAAGGGCTATGACATCCACTATGCCACGGCTGCGGCGCTGATGTTCCGCTATTACGGCATCCCCGCGCACTATGTCGAGGGATTTCTGGTCACCAAGCAGGACGCGCAGGTGCTTTCCGCCGGGCAGACGCTTTCGCTCACCGGCGCGGCGGCACACGCATGGGTGGAATACTATCAGGACGGCGTGGGCTGGCTGCCGTTTGAGGTGACGCCGCCGTACTTCTCCGCGATGGAGCAGGCGGAACGCTATCAGGACATTTCCGGCCTGATCGGCCAGCAGCCGCATGACCGCGCGGTCGATAACACCGAGGATCAGCCGCAGAGCGACGATACCGAGGATCCCACGCTGCTGGACTTCTGGCTCCGCCACCGGCTCCAGATTTTGCTGGCGCTGGCGATCCTGACCGCCGCGGCGCTGCTTGTGCTGTTCGTGCTCTGGCTTGTCTGGGAGCGGAAAAAGACGGCCAGACGCAAGGCGGGCTTCCTCTCGGACGACCTGCCCGCGGCCATCCGCGCGATCTATGATTACACTATGGACGTCCTGCGCGCGCAGGGGCTGAGGGCGAGGAACTGCCCGCCGGAGGACTATGCCGCCTTTGTGGATGAGGATCTCCGCGCGCGCTACCGCAGCGCTGCCGCGATCTGGCAGGAGGCCAGCTTCAGCGGCCATGCCATGCAGGAGCAGCAGCGGCAGGAGCTGCTCTCCCTGAAGGATGAGATCTGGAGCAGAACGTGGAAAAGATCCAGCCTTCTGCGCAGGATCCGCCTGAAATACATCCGCTTTTTATAGCCCATCAACGAGGATAACGAAACCAAATGTCGTTTTGGCCAGGAAAAACCATGTGTGCCCTCGTCAAACGACGCTAGGAGGAGGACGCATGAAAAAACGAATTTTTGCCGCGCTTCTTGCACTGCTGCTTCTCCTCTGCGCCTGCGGCGCGGAGGAGCCGTGGCAGGCGGCCTATCGCCGCACCGGACAGGCCCTTGCGGCGCAGGAGGACTACGGCGTTGGTTCCATCGGCGGCGAGTGGGCGGTCATCGGCCTGAGCCGTTCGGGGCTTCTGAAGCAGGAGACCGCGCAGGCATACCTGCAAACTGTCGAAGATTACGTCCGCTCAATCGGAACGGCGCGCCTCGACCACGCCAAATCCACGGAAAATTCGCGCATCATCCTCGGTGTGACCGCCGCGGGCGGCGATGTGACGGACATCGGCGGCGTGAATCTTCTGGAGGGTCTGACGGACATGGCATTCGTCTCCTATCAGGGCCTCAACGGCCCGATCTGGGCGCTCATCGCGCTGGACTGCGGCGGCTACGAAATTCCCGATGCGCAGCCGGGCGAGGAGCAGACGACGCGCGAGGCGCTGATCCGCCTACTTCTGCGCGAGCGTAAGGCGGACGGCGGCTGGTGCTTTTCCGGCGACGCTTCCGATGCGGATATGACCGCCATGGCGCTGACGGCGCTCGCGCCCTACCGCGAGCGCGGGGAGGTCGCCGAGGCGATCGAGGGCGCACTGCAATGCCTGAGCGAAATGCAGCTGGAAAACGGCTGCTTTGCAAGCTGGGGCAGCGAAAACAGCGAATCGTGCGCGCAGGTCATCGTCGCGCTGACGGCGCTGGGCATCGACCCGCAGAAGGATGCACGCTTCCTCAAAAACGGCAGGAGCGTGCTTGACGCGCTGTGCGATTTTGTATTGGACGACGGCTTTTACCATTCGGCGGAGCTGGTCGAGGTCAACGGCATGGCGACCGAGCAGGCCTACTATGCGCTGACCGCCTACGCGCGCTTTCGGGACGGAAAAAGCCGGCTTTTCGATATGACGGAGCTGACCGCGGCATAGCGGAAATTCGGAACGCAAAAGCAGGCCTGCCGAAAAGTCTGCGCCCGTCGGGCCGGGGGAAGCTACAGCGGACAACTTCACTGAAAAATGCTGTATTTCTCGACAGTTCAAATTTATGTAGGAGTGTCAGGCTGCTGACGATGGTGCCGTCGGAAAAAGGGCCTGACAACCTGACAAACAGAGGGGGGAGAGACTTCCAAAAGAAGTCTCTCCCTCAGACTGTCAAAAAACCTATCCAGCCGAAAGTTTCGGAGGGAAGAATAGTGTGA
>OKSD01001433.1_pt1 | contig 23521 bp, 16 predicted proteins | sample 1601221 | NCBI WGS metagenome assembly OKSD01 (sample SAMEA3541550, study PRJEB24748) | human gut metagenome | biome: human gut; feature: human-associated habitat; material: faeces | place: China | collected 2012
AGCTGGACGAGAGTGTGCTGCGCCAGATCGACCGGGAAATTCCGTATCACATCCTCTTTCTGCTGGAATACGAGGGTAAGTATTGCGCCGTCATCGGCTACAAGGAGGCTGCGGCAGGCAAGACGGCCTTTAAGGTTGACCGCTATTATTCTACGGACTGGCTGGACGAAGACGACCTGCCGGTACATCTGGAAGGGCTTACGCTGGATGCCGTGTACGAGAATTTTGTCCGTCAGATCGCAGGTGATGCGCTTGGCACAGGAGAAAGCACATCGCTGAAAGACAGCGTAGAGCAGCAGAAGCAGCGAGAGCAGCTGGAAAAACAGATTGCGGCACTGGAAGCTAAAATCCGTAAGGAAAAACAGCCGAAGAAGAAATTTGAGATGGTGCAAAAGCTGAATGGCATGAAAGGTGAACAGGAAAGGAAGAAATAAAAATGAAGCGAATTTTGGAAAGTGGTCAATTCTCAAATTATAGAGAGGGGGTAAGTCTGGAGTCTGCATCTATGGAGGTTGCGAACCTTTACAAATCATATTTTGGAAAAACGACAGTATTTATTTCCCATAAACACGATGATCTTGAGGACTTAAGTGGTCTCATTGGTTTTTTGGAGAAGAACTACAATGTCAAAGCTTACATTGACAGCAAAGATTCTTCTATGCCAAGTGTGACTTCTGGTGTGACGGCATCAAAAATAAAAGAGCGCATTCGTCAATGCGATAAATTTATTCTTCTTGCAACGGATGGAGCGGTGGAATCAAAATGGTGCAATTGGGAACTTGGATATGGAGATTCTCAGAAGTTTAGTAGTAAAGATATCGCCATATTACCGTTAAAACGGAAAGGATATAGTGATTCTTCCTATAAGGGAAATGAATATATGCAGATATATCCATATATTTCATTTTATGAGGGAAATGAAACTTATACAACTGGTGGATATGTAAATAGAGGATATTATGTTGTAACCGATGATGAAAAAGGAGTTCATAATATTATTCCACTCGAAAATTGGCTGAAGGTTGATTGAGGAATGAAATAATGGATACTGAAACTGATCTGGAAGTAAATGAAAAAACAAGGCATGAAGACAAGGTCGTACATCTTCAGATGATACAGGGTGTCATTGATCGTATGTCAACATCAGCAGCAATTTACAAAGGATTTGCAGCAACTATTGTGACAGGGATAGCAGCGATTTCTTTTACAGAGGTGAGCGCATGGATATTGTTGATTGCGTTCCTTCCAGTAATCTGCTTTCTGGTGATGGATACATACTATCTCAAATTAGAAAAGCAGTATCGGATTTTGTACGAAAAGGTACGAAATGAAAAAATCGTTCCAGATTTTTCTTTGGATTCGAGATGTTCAAATACGGAGCTTTATGATGCAAATGCAACATGGCTTAAATGCTTGCAGTCTCCAAGCATCTGGATGTTCTATGCTCCCATTATTGCCATTGGAGTGGTAATAGTATCGTTGAAATTTGCAGGAGTGATTTAATATGGTGAAACGACAGATTTTTTATAGCTTCCATTATGCGAACGATGTGATGCGAGTTCAACAAATCAGAAATATTGGTATGCTTGAGGACAATTCTCCAGTCTCGCCAAACGAATGGGAGAAGATCAAACGTTCTGGTGACAGAGAAATCGAAAAATGGATAGATGATAATATGAAATATCGCTCTTGCGTCGTTGTTTTGATTGGAACGGAAACAGCTTCCAGACCGTGGGTTCAATATGAGATAAAAAAAGCATGGGTAGATGGAAAGGGCCTACTTGGAATTTATATACATAACATCCGAGATCCACGTACGGGTATTTGTAGGAAGGGGGCTAATCCGTTTGCTCAATTCGAGCTTAATGGAAAGAATTTTGCTGATATTGTTCCATGTTATGATCCGAATCCGTGGAATGCTTATAACGATATTCGTAATAATCTCGAAGATTGGATTGAAGATGCAATACGAATTAGGAGCATCTATTGAGAGAGTACAGTGGAAATAATACGAATATTTGTGTGTTTATGAGATTAGGAGAATAAAATGGAAACTCTAAAAATGCACAGCCTTGACGGTGTACAGCGCAACATTGAGCTGATCGGCAAGCTGTTCCCCAATGCAATTACCGAGGTGAAACGCAACGGCAAAGTAGAACACGCCATTGATTTTGACGTTCTGCGGCAGGAGCTTTCCGGTTCCATCGTGGAGGGTCGGGAAGAGCGTTACCAGTTTACATGGCCGGATAAGAAAAAGGCGATGTTGGCGGCCAATGCGCCCATTACGGCAACGCTGCGCCCGGTTGTGGCAGACAGCGTTGGCAAGGATGGCACACCCGGCGGTTTTGACAGTGAGAACCTTTATATTGAGGGCGATAACCTGGAAGTGCTGAAGCTCTTGCAGGAAACATATCTGGGCAAGGTCAAGATGATCTACATTGATCCGCCGTACAACACCGGCAATGATTTTGTCTATGAGGACGATTTTGCCCAGAGTGCGGCGGACTATATGGATAATAGCGGTCAGTATGATGAAGAAGGAAACCGCCTTGTGACCAACACCGAGAGCAATGGTCGCTTTCATACGGATTGGCTCAATATGATTTATCCGCGGTTGAAATTGGCAAAAGATTTGCTGGCAGAAGATGGTGTCATTTTTATTAGTATTGACGATAATGAAATTGAAAATTCATTAAAAGTCTGTAGTGAAGTTTTTGGAAAAGGAAATTATCTTGCCTGCTTTCCGCGCGTTACCAAAAAGGCAGGGAAAACGACTGAAGCAATAGCAAGAAATCATGACTATCTTTTATCATACGCAAAAAGTAGCGCAGTAAAGCTTTATTTGCCTTCACACACGGATGATGGATTTAAGTTTAGTGATGAATTTATAGATACCCGTGGAAAATATAAACTTAACCAAACATTGGATTATGATAGTCTACAATATAGTGCTAGTTTAGATTATCCGATTACGGTTAAAGGAAAAACTTTTTACCCTGGTCAATCGTATGAAAAATATCTTGAACGCCAAAAGGGAAATCATGCACGTGCAGATTGGGCATGGAGATGGAGTAAAGAATTATTTGAGTTTGGGCTAAAAAATGGTTTTATCGTAATCAAAGATTATGAGAGCCATTCTAGAATTTATACAAAGACGTACCAGAATTGCAAAATTGTCAAAAAAGGAAATGGCTTTCAACTCGAATATATGGAGAGAACAAAGGCGATTTCCACACTAGAGTTTATTGAAAATGAGTATTCTAACGATAATTCAAAGAAAAATATAACTCAGGTTTTTGATGCTGCTGTATTTGACTATTCCAAGCCAGTAGAACTCTTGAAGACAATTACTAGCTATGCTACATCTACGTCGGATGTGGTTCTTGATTTTTTCTCTGGTTCCGCTACTACTGCCCATGCTGTAATGAAACTGAACGCCGAGGACGGGGGATACCGTAAATTTATTATGGTGCAGTTGCCCGAAAAGACGGACGAAAAGAGCGAAGCCTACAAGGCAGGCTACAAAAATATCTGCGAAATCGGCAAGGAGCGTATCCGCCGTGCGGGTCGAAAAATTAAGGAAGATGCTGGGCTAACCGCTCCGGCTGATTTGGATATTGGTTTCCGCTGCCTGCGTCTGGATGAAAGCAACATGAAGCCGGTTTACTACACGCCGGAGGAGACCCAGCAGCAGGATCTGTTCTCTCTGGTGGACAACGTTAAATCTGACCGCACCCCGGAAGATCTGCTGTTTCAGGTCATGCTGGATTTGGGTGTGCTGCTTTCCAGCCCCATTGAGGCAACGGAAATTGCAGGCAAAAAGGTGTTCAACGTGGCAAATGGCTTCCTGCTGGCCTGTTTCGACCATGATGTGACGGATGAAACTGTTAAGGCCATTGCGCAGATGAAGCCGTACTATGCTGTTTTCCGTGACAGCTCTATGGCAAACGACAGTGTTGCAACGAACTTTGACCAGATTTTTGAAACTTATAGCCCCGATACGGTAAGAAAAGTATTGTGATTCGATGAAAATTGAATTGACTTGTTATTTTCAACTGTCAAGAAATGATTGACAGTTGGTGTCGGAGGTAAGTTACAACAATGAAGTTTAGTTTTAAGATTCAGCAATACCAGACGGATGCCGTGGATGCCGTGGCACGGGTCTTTCAGGGGCAGCCGTACAATGCAGGCGTATCCTATCTGCGTGATATTGGTGATCTGCCCAGCACACCGCAGCAGATCAGTGTGACGCAGTCTTACGAGGATGGCACGCAGGTCGAATTTCAGGATGCTCTGGATGATTCCGGTTTTAAGAATGAAGCCTTGCAGCTGACCAATGAGCAGATTCTGCACAATATCCAGAACATTCAGAACGAGAGCAATATCCACCAGTCTACTCAGCTGGTGGCACCGCTGGGTCGCTGCTCTTTGGATATCGAGATGGAGACCGGTACCGGCAAGACCTATGTTTACATCAAAACGATGTTCGAGTTGAATAAGCGTTACGGTTGGAGCAAGTTTATTGTAGTTGTGCCCAGCATTGCCATCCGCGAAGGTGTGAAAAAATCCTTTGAGATCACCGCAGATCACTTTATGGAGTGCTATGGTAAAAAGGCACGGTTCTTCATCTATAACAGCAGCGATCTGAAGAAACTGGATGCCTTTTCCAGTAATTCGGGCATCAATGTTATGATCATCAACACGCAGGCTTTTGCGGCTTCCATGAACGAAGACAAGAACGTGGAAGGTCGCAAGGGAGATGCTGCGGCGCGTATTATTTACACAAAGCGGGATGGGTTTGGTTCCCGCCGGCCCATTGATGTGATTGCCGCCAACCGTCCGATTCTGATTCTGGACGAGCCGCAGAAGATGGGCAAAGAGGATTCTGCCACCCAGAAAGCCTTGAAAAAGTTCAATCCGCTGTTTACACTGAACTATTCGGCTACCCATGCAAAGCAGCACAATCTGGTGTATGTGCTGGATGCACTGGACGCTTATAATAAGCGTCTGGTCAAGAAAATCGAGGTCAAGGGCTTTGAGGTCAAGAATCTGCGTGGCACCAACAAATATCTGTATCTGGAAGATATTCTTGTCACTCCTCAAAAGGCCCCGCAGGCTAAAATCGAATTGGAAGTCGCTCACAACGGTGGTACCAAGCGCGAATTTCATAAGCTGAATGTGGGGGATAATCTGTATTATCTCTCCAACGAGATGGAACAGTACAAAGGGTTTGTCGTTTCTGAAATTGATCCCTTTACCGGCATTTTGACTTTTACGAATGGGGAAACTTTGCATGTTCACGATGTGACAGGTGACGTGTCCGAAGATGATATGCGCAGGGTGCAGATCCGTGAAACCATCGAATCGCACTTTGAAAAAGAGCAAGAACGTTTCAAAATGGGCATCAAGACGCTTTCTCTGTTCTTCATTGATGAGGTGGCAAAATATCGCCAGTACGATGAGGAAGGCAATGAACTTCTGGGTGAGTACGGAAAAATTTTCGAGCAGGAGTATCTTTCTGTTCTGAATGAGCACCGCACACTGTTTGACCCGGACTATCTGGCTTATCTGGATTCTGTCGATGTACACAATGTGCATAAAGGCTATTTCAGTATCGATAAAAAGGGGCATAGCGTAAACAGTTCTGTCAAGCGCGGCACGGATCTGTCCGATGATATTTCCGCCTATGACTTGATTCTGAAAAATAAGGAACGGCTGCTGTCCTTTGAGGAGCCTACCCGGTTTATCTTCTCCCACTCTGCCCTGCGTGAAGGTTGGGATAACCCGAATGTGTTCCAAATCTGCACCCTGAAGCACAGCGACAGCACCACACAGAAGCGTCAGGAAGTTGGCCGCGGCTTGCGCCTGTGCGTGAACCAGTCCGGCAGCCGCATGGATGCCGATGCTTTAGGCGATAAAGTGCAGGATATCAATGTCCTGACGGTTATTGCCAGCGAAAGCTATGCCGCTTTTGTGGACAGCTTGCAGAAGCAGACCGAGGCTGTGCTGTACGACCGTCCTCGGAAAGCGACCATTGAATATTTTGCCGGAAAGTCGATCAAATTGGATGGGCGAACCGTCAAGGTGGACGACCATCAGGCACGAGCCATTTATCAGTATCTGATTCGCAACAACTATGTGGACGAAGAAGATAACGTGACGAAGGAATACCGGGAGGATGCACAGGCAAAATCGCTTGCTCCTGTTCCGGATTCTCTGAAACCGATAGAAGAAGGCATCCACACCTTGGTGCAGGCGATTTATGACGCAAGCGTTCTCCAGAAGATGTTTGCGGATGCCAACAAGCCAAAGATTCTGGAAAATCCGCTGAACGGACGGTTTGAAAAAGCAGAGTTCCAGAAACTCTGGAATACCATCAATCACAAGTACGCCTATACTGTTGATTTCAATTCTGATGAACTGATTTCCAAAGCAATCACGCATATTGACAGTGAACTCTATGTCAGCCAGCTGCAATACGCCGTCAGTCATGCTGCACAGCGGGATACTCTGGATGCAGACATGGTGCGTAGTGGTGACAGCTTCAATGCTGCACAGACTCGCACTAAAACGCTGAAACACGCAGTACATGGGCAGGTTCCTTATGATCTGCTTGGAAAAATTGCGGAGGAAACCGTCTTGACCCGCCACACCGTTGCGGCGATTTTGAAGGGAATCAAGCCGTCTACATTTGCAATGTATCAGAGCAACCCGGAAGAGTTCATCACGAAGGTCACTCGCCTGATCAAAGAGCAGAAAGCCACCATGATTGTAGAGCATATCACCTACGATACAATTGAGGGCAGCTATGACAGCAGTATCTTTACTGCTGAAAAACACGGCCTGACAATGGATAAAGCCTATCCTGCAAAGAAAGCCATTCAGGACTATGTCTTTACCGACGGCTCTGCCGAAAAGAGCGTGGAACGCAAATTTGCTGAAAGCCTCGATGGCGCAGATGAAGTATTCATCTATGCAAAGCTGCCCAGAGGTTTCTTTATCCCTACGCCTGTCGGACACTATTCGCCGGACTGGGCAATTGTATTCCATGAAGGTGCAGTGAGGCATATTTACTTCGTTGCCGAAACAAAGGGTACAATGGAAAGCCTGAATCTGCGCCCAATCGAAAAATCCAAGATCGATTGTGCTAAAAAGCTGTTTGCGAAGTTGTCCGATGGACTTGTGACATACGACCATGTGGACAGCTATCAGGAGCTGATGAATAAGGTGCTGCAGTGACCAGTACAAAATGAATCATGAAGCGGCTGTTTGCGTAGATGCAGATGGCCGCTTCTGCATTTGACATCCTGATCGGGAGTGTGAGCGATAATATAGGGCTGCGATGAGTTTGAACGAATCAGCGATGCAATCGCACAGCCTGCATCCACAGGATGCAGTTCAAGGGTTTGGGATTTCCCAACAAGCATTTTGCAACGCAAAAAGTGTTTTTGTATAGACGAAAACATTGCTTGCAGATGCAGACGTTGTATATACGTCTGCCCTGCTTGCGGGTACTATGAAGCTTCTCGATGTACTTCCTAGTTTGAAAATCATCCTGTATGCCAGACCGTCCGTTTTCAAGTTTAACTTGAAGCGGACGGTCGTTTTTGCGCACAACGAAATGCACGCAGCTAAAGCAAGTTGTATGCAAAAGCGGAGGTGCGACCTCCTAAAAATTCAACGAAATTTCTGCTATGATAAAAGCGATCCAGTGGTTAGCCGGAACTAAAGCTTCCGGTTTTTGCCCATAAAAGCCGAAAAAAGACCTCAAAACCGGAACGAATACTTCCTGTTCAGCAGCAAAAGGATACGGTATACTTATCTTACGCACCGGGCACGATGTCCGATTTTCAAGAGAATTCAGGATAAAATCCACGCAAAACCGGACCTGTCAGGTCCTAAAAATTCTTTTGAAAGTGTGATAAGCTACCAGCAAGACACCAATTGAACCTTGAAAACCGAATGATCGTCTGCATGGGATACCCGGCCATGACCCCCAAGTGGGAAAGCCGGAAAACGCCGCCGGAAGGGGGGCAGGAAATCCATGCAGAGAGAACGGCAACCAAAATTTGAAATCACGTTAATACGCAAAACCAGAACCAATAGTTCCGATTTTGCCTTGAAATTCACTTCATATTTTTTAAAAACCGGAACTACCAGTTCCTAAAAATAAAATTTACGATGTGATATAATTCTTTCAATGGTTTGCAGCAGAAAACCGGAAGCATCACTTCCGCTTTTTTACAATCAAAAACCGGAGGTACGACCTCCTAAAAAATCTTCTATGAATGTGTTAGTCTAATTTCAGAGCCTTCATCGAACCTTGAAAACTGAATGACCGTCTGCATGGGATACCCGGCCATGATCCCCAAGTGTGAGAGCCGGAAAACGCCGCCGGAAGAGGGCAGGAAATCCATGCAGAGAGAGCGGCGTAAGAATAATGATATTCTATTTCATTTCAGAAAGGATGATTTGCCTATGACAAAACTGAGCCAACTTAAAATTGACCCGGAGTTCCAGAAACAAATCAACCCTCCGTCGTTTGAGGAAACCCACCAACTGGAAATGAACATCCTCAAGGAGGAACGTGTACTGAATCCGATCATCACGTGGAACGGCTATATTGTGGATGGACATACACGCTATCAAATTCTTCGGAAATATCCATTTATTCCATTTGAAGTCATCGAAAAAGAATTTTCCAGCCGCTATGAAGCACTCGCATGGATCTGTAAAAATCAGCTTGGGCGGCGAAACCTGACCCCAGAACAGAAAAAGTTCCTGATCGGAAAGCAGGCAGAAGCGGAAAAGCAAATCAAATCGTTTCACGGCAATCAGTATACCTTGGCATCTGAAAGTGGTCTGGTTCAAAATGAACCAGACCGCGCAAAGCACGGCTCACGGTCTAAAGTTGCTGCCGAGAATGGAACGTCAGAAAGCTATGTTTACCGTGCAGAGCAATTTGCAAAAGGTGTGGAAGCGGCGGAGAAAGCAGTACCCGGAGCGCAGGAAGAAATCCTGAGCGGAAAGATCCGGGCAACCGACCGTGAAATTTCCTCGATTGCAAAGGTTCCAAAGGAAAAGCGTCCCGAAGTTGTGGCAGAGCTGCGTAAGCCTAAAGCCGAACGGGATTCCAGTATCACGGATTCGTATTCTTCGCCTTCAAAGGATAATGCGTTTATAACGACCTTCAAGCAAGACATTCAGGGGCATAAGAAAGGACTCAACAAGGAAGAAAAACAGAATCTCAAGGATGCCGTCAAGAGCATCTATTCACCTCGCCGTTTGGCAGATGGCGAAGCCATGATGTGCGAGATTCAGGGAGCGCAGGAAGATTTTGTCCGGCGATGGGAAATGTGTTTTCGTGAATACCCCGATATTCTTACCGAGCCAAAGAACAATGAGAAACTGCTGGTTTTTATCGACCGCGCCAGCCGGTATCTTCAGATGGTAAAAGATCGTCTGAACAATGATGGAAAACAGAATTCTCAAACGGTCTAGCACTAATTAAGATGTAAAAACGGAGGTGAATGTAATTTCGGATTATTTGAGACCAAATATGCCACTGCCGCAGTATCTGCCCTATGCCCGATTTTTGTTGGATGCCGATTTAAGTCATACGGCAAAAATGCTCTACACACTCTTGCTCGACCGTGCTACACTCTCCCAGAAAAACAACTGGGTGGACGATCAGGGACGCATTTATGTGATCTATCCGCTTTCCAATCTGGCAAAAGATTTGGACTGCTGTATTTCCAGCGTGACACGCGCCTTTACAGAATTGGAAAAAACCGACCTTGCCGAACGAGTGCGCTACGGCTTTTCTAAACCCAGCCACATTCTGCTCAAAGTTCCGCATACTGTGCAGAATTGCGCAGTCACAGTATGCACCAGCGCACAAGCTGACTGTGCAGAAACGCACAGTGCGATTGCGCAAAAATGCACACCTAACCAACGTAATAAGAACAACCTGAATGATAACCACCTGATAAGATCAAACAATGCTCGTCTATCGTTGGGAGAATACCAGAATGTCTTTCTGACGGAAAAGGAGTATAAGCGGCTCAAGGCTGACTTTGCAGGGCTGGATGGTCTGATCGAGCAGCTATCCGCTTATATCCAGTCCACCGGAAAGAAGTACGCCGACCATGCTGCTACACTTCGTATCTGGGCAAAGCGGCAGCAATCAGAGAAAAAGACAGCACCGGGTATTCCAGATTACACCTTTGTGGAAGGAGAAAGCCTATAAAGACGATAGAAAAAATTTTGGAACAGCTCCCATCCAGTATTCCCGAAAACACTGCGGATTATTATGACGAGGACGGTCTGCTTTACTGCGGAAGATGTCACACCCCAAAGGAAGCCTTTTTTGCTAAAGGTCTTGTTCTGATGGGGAAAAACAAGCACCCAATCGAATGCAGCTGCCAGCGCACGGAAAGAGAAAAACAGGAAGCCCTTATCAGCCAGCAAAAGCACAACGACCTTGTGCGGCGGCTGAAAGCCGAGGGATTTTCTGACCCGGCAATGCTGGACTGGAAGTTTGAAAACGACAATGGCCGCAGCCCGCAGATGTGTCATGCACACCGTTATGTAGAGCAATGGCAGACCATGCGTGCAGAGAACCTAGGACTGTTCCTCTGGGGCGGTGTGGGCACCGGCAAGAGTTTCCTTGCCGGGTGCATTGCAAACGCTCTGATGGAGCAGGAGGTACCTGTGAGTATGACGAACTTTGCGCACATCCTGAATGAACTGAACAACAGCTTCTCCGGGCGGAACGAGGTGGTGGAAAGGCTGTGCCGATACCCTTTGCTCATTATCGACGACTTTGGAATGGAGCGCGGCACGGAGTATGCGCTGGAACAGATCTACAATATTGTGGACAGCCGCTACCGCAGCCGAAAGCCCCTCATCGTCACCACCAATCTGACACTGGATGAGATCCGGCACCCACAGGATACTGCTCACGCCCGAATCTATGACCGCCTGTTAGAAATGTGCGTTCCGATTTCCTGCATTGGGGTCAGCTTGCGCAGGGAAACCGCACAGGAGAAGCTGGAACGGCTGAAAGCATTGATTGGATGAATCGGAAAGAAAGCTTGAAAAACTTGCTGGCACACAGCACAGCTACAAGGAAAGGAAAATGCCTATGAAAGAAATCCCGATTTGGGAAAAGAGCAATCTGACGCTGGAAGAAGCTGCGGCTTACTCTGGCATTGGCATCAACAAACTGCGTGAAATTACGAATGAAGATAAATGCAAATTCGTCCTTTGGGTGGGAAACAAGCGTCTGATCAAACGTCGCCTGTTCGATTGCTTTGTCGAGCAAGCATATTCTATTTGAGAGGTTGCCAAAGGCTGCAAATGTGAAACCGTCCTTTTCTCATTCGCTGCGGGTGGAAATCGCATGGTTGATGTGTTATACTGACACTGACCTTATAGATGCGCTTTTCACAGAAAGGAGCTTCTAAATGCCTGAAAAGCGCAAGGATAGCAAGGGCCGTGTTTTGAAGGATGGCGAAAGCCAGAGAGCAAACGGCACCTACGACTATCGTTATACCGATATCCACAAGAAACGGCGTTGTATTTACGCTAAATCCCTGACAGAGCTGCGGAAAAAAGAGGAAGAACTGTGGCGCGATCTGGCAGACGGCATCGACTACGCCGCCGGAGAGATGACGGTGGCTGATCTGGTTGACCGCTATATGAACCTGAAACGTGGGTTGAAACCCAATTCACTTCGGTCGTACAACACAGCGGTCAAGCGGATTCATGCTGACCCTTTCGGGCAAAAAGCCATCAAAACGGTAAAATTGTCCGATGCGAAAGGCTGGTTCGTGTTTCTGCATGACAGCGGTTTCAAGCAAAACACCATAGGAATCCTGCAAAGCGTTGTCAGACCGGCGTTTGAGATGGCGGTGGAGGATGACATCATCCGCAAGAATCCATTCAAGTTCAAGCTGTCGGATGTTGTGCCGAAGGACGCTTATGTGCGTGATGCACTGACCAGAGAGCAGCAGGAGAAATATCTGCAATTCGTTCAAGACTATGGCGGCAACTATTATGATGATATCGTCATTCTTATGGGAACCGGCTTGCGTGTGAGTGAGTTGTATGGCCTGACACGAGCAGATATCGACTTTGAACGGCACTGTATCCATGTCCGGCGGCAGCTTTGCCGGACGGCTGAAAAGCCCTACTTTGTCACACCGCCGAAAACAAAAAGCGGTATCCGCAATGTTCCCATGACAGATACCGTTTGTGCAGCGTTGCGGCGTGTAGTAAAAGCCAGAGCGTCCACGAAAGTGGAAGCGCTGGTGGATGGTTGCAGTGGATTCCTCTTTCTGGACAAGTCCGGGATGCCGAAGGTGGCAATGCACTTGGAAAACTATATGCGTGGCGTGCAGGGAAAGTTTGAGAAGGCGTACAGCAAACCTGTTCCGCGCATTACACCTCATGTGCTGCGACACACCTTCTGCACCAATGTTCAGCAGGCCGGGCTGGATGTAAAAAGCCTGCAATACCTGATGGGACACTCCAATGCCAGTGTGACGTTGGATGTCTACACGCACAGCAGCTTTGAATCGGTTGAAAGAGCCTTTGAACAGATCGCCGGCAACCTGTGATATTCGATGCATGAAGCGGAATTGCTTACGCCGAAACTTACGCCAAAACTTACGCCAATCACCCGGTAAGTGGCGTAGATTTGCGTAGAAAAGCGTGAATCGTGCAAAAACGGAGAATCTGGAAAAATCGGCTTGTGGCCTTGATAATTCTACAAAAGTCTACGTTTCCCGATATTCGTGATTCGGCTCCAAAAGTGTGGTTTGGAAGGGCGGCATGTACTAAGCCGCAGCCTTTCCCAAAACGCGCATACTGTTTCAGTATCTGAGGCAGAGCTTCTTCGGAGGCTCTGCCTCTTTTGTGTACCGTCCCTCTTTTCTGCCCATACTACCGGGCAGGGAAGGGGGGCTTTTTATGTCGGGTCGGAGAGTGCTTGCGCTGTATGGGGCGCTGCTGCTGGGGTTTGCGGCGGTGGTCTGCAGGTTGTACTGGCTCTGCTCGAACACGGAGTACGCCGTGCGGGCGGCGGCGCAGAGCGAAGCGATCCTCCGCCTGCCTGCGGCGCGGGGGAACTTCTACGACTGTGACGGTCTGCCGCTGACGGGGCTTTCGGAGCAGTGGCTGGCCCTCTGCTTCCCGGGTGAGAGCAGCTACGCGCGGCTCTACCCCTATGCGGACGCCGACGGGCAGGCCAGGCTTTACCGGGAGCGGAATACTTCCCGACCCTTTCTGCTGGACGTGGTGCAGGATGTAAGTGGACTGGGCGTGCGGTGCTATGCCGTTCCCCGGCGGTACGCCGCTGCCCCGCTGGCAGAACAGCTCATCGGCTATCTGGACAGCGAGGGCCACGGCGCAGCGGGCCTTGAGGCTGCGCTGGACGATGTTCTCTACACCGGCGAGCGGGATACACTGCACTGTGCGGTCACAGCGCAGGGACGGCTGCAGCGGGGCAGTGAGCCGATTTTAGAAAAAGCAGACTCTGCCCCGCAGGGTGTGCGGCTGACCCTCTCCCGCAGCATCCAGAGGGCCGCAGAAGGGGTGGCGGCGGAGAGCATGGCCACCGGGTGCGTCCTTATTACAGATGTAAGCAGCGGCAAGGTGCGGGCCTGTGTGAGCCTGCCGGGTTTTGATGCGGCCAATGTGGGCGAGAGTCTGACTGCCCCGAACAGCCCGCTTCTGAACCGTGCTTTTTCGGCCTATGCGGTGGGCTCGGTGTTCAAACCGGTGCTGGCCGCAGCGGCGCTGGAAGCCGGAGAAGGGGACTTCATCCGGGAGTGTCCCGGCTACGACGCCCTGAACGGTCAGGTCTACCGCTGTGCCGGAAGCGTACCTCACGGCCTCGTGGGGCTGGACGGCGCTCTGGAAAAGAGCTGCAACGGCTACTTTATCGAGCTGGGGCGGGAATTGGGGCCGGAACGTGTCCGGAAGATGGCGGCAGCGCTGGGCTTCGGGAAGGGACAGGACATTGCAGACGGCCTCCGGTCAGCTTCTGGCGTTCTGCCCGAAGCAGAGACACTCGAAAACGAGGGGCAGTTTGCCAACTTCTGCTTCGGACAGGGGGAGCTTCTGGCGACGCCCTTACAGGTGGCCGGGATGATGAACACCATTGCGGCGGGAGGCGTCTACCACACCCCGCTTTTCGTGGAGTGTACCGTGGACGAGACGACGGGCGAAGAGCTCACGCCGCTGGCACATAGCTCGTCCCGGCGGGTGTTCGCGGAGCAGACGGCGGAAAAGCTGCAAGAGCTGCTGGCGGGCGTCGTGGCAGAGGGAACGGGCCAGCAGGCCGCCCCCTCCGAGGGGACTGCCGCCGGAAAGACCGGCACCGCCCAGACCGGCCAGTTCCGGGATGGCGAAGAGTTGAAAAACTACTGGTTCGCCGGTTTTTACCCGGCAGAAAAGCCCCGCTGGACCATCGTGGTGATGCAGGACGCCCAGACAGAGCCGGAAGTGTCCAGCGCAGCCATCTTTGCCCGCCTGTGCGACGCACTGAGCGCCGGGCAGTGAATGGTTTTGCTTTTCTGCTTGCTTTTTTGGCTGAGGTATGTTACTATATACTTGTATTTGTATGTTTGTTATCCAAATTTAACAATAAAAGGAGCGTTTTCATCCATGGCAGTCATTGAAATCGTCGGCGGCGTCATTCTGCTCGTCGTCTCGGTGGTCATCTTTGCCCTCACCCTGATGCAGCACACCCACGGTCAGGGTCTGGCTGGTGCCATCAACGGCAGCGCTTACGGCGCAAACAACGCCCGTCTGACCCCTGCGGACCAGATGCTGGCAAAGGTGACCCGCATCGCCGGTATCATCTTCTTTGTGGTGGCCACCTTGGCCTGCGTGTTCGCAAGCCGTCTGGCCTGAGTATGCGCCCGCAGCCCCGTGATGAAAGCGGGGCTGTTTTTGTGTCTATATGTTGTTATAAAAGAGATAAGAGGGAAGAAGCCGCGCCCCGGTGGAGGGCGGGCTATGGTAGTTAAGGAGAAAGAAAATTTATGTCAATGCGCGATAAAATCGAACATGCCATCCAGAACCAGCCCTGCACCGTCAAAGAGCTGAAGCAGAAGTTCGGCGGCGAGCGCGGCGCAGACCGCAAGGTGATGGAAGCTCTGGACGAACTGGTGCGAGAGGCTGTCGTCTGCCAGCGTCAGGGCGTGTTCTTTACCGTCCGCTCCGGCCGTGCCGACAAGGCTCTGCTGTGCAAGGTGGTCAAGCTGGGCAAGAACTTTGCCTTCGTCATGCTGGAGGACGGCACCAGCGACATCTTCATCCCCGGCCGCTTCACCAAGGGCGCAATGCCCGGCGACGACGTGCTGGTGGAGAAATTCGAGCATCCCCGTGTGGAGGGCAGCGACGAGGGTGCTATCCTCGCCATCCTGACCGAGAAGAACGACCTGGTCGGCACTGTGCGCCGGGTCGAGGGCCGTCTGCGCTTCGTGCCGGACGACTGCCCGGCCATCACCATGCCTCTGGCCCGCGACTGCGAGGGCGGCGCAAAGGACGGCGACAAGGTAGCCGTCGAGATCCTGAACCGCGGCAACCGTCAGGAAGACCACCGCGTGGGCGTCGCCATGCGCTTCGGCAGCTCCGACGAGGCCAAGCGCTGCGCCAAGGCTCTGCTTTACGCAAAGGACATCCGCACCCGCTTCCCGGATAAAGTCCGGGATGAGGCCAAGAAGTTCGAGGGTGCAGAGGTCTCTGAGAAGGACTGCGAGGGCCGCATGGACCTGCGCGCCCTGCCCATCTTCACCATCGACAGTGCCGAGACCAAGGACATCGACGATGCCATCAGCCTGACCCGCACCTCTGACGGCGGCTTTGAGCTGGGCGTCCACATCGCAGACGTCTCCAACTACGTCAAGCCCGGCACTGAGCTGGACAACGAGGCGTTCAGCCGCGCAACCAGCGTCTATTATGCAGATCAGGTCGTTCCGATGCTGCCCAAGGCCCTGTCCAACGGCATCTGCAGCCTGAACGAGAACGAGCTGCGTCTGGCTTTCTCCTGCCTGATGCGTCTGGACAAGGACGGTGGTCTGACGGATTACCGCTTCGTCAAGTCCATCATCCGCAGCCGCGTCAAGGGTGTCTACTCCGAGATCAACGCCCTGCTGGCCGGTACTGCCGACGCCGAGATCAAGGCAAAGTATGCCGACGTCATCGACCAGCTGCCCGCTATGAAGGAGCTGTACGGCCACCGCGCCCGCCTGCGCAAGGAGCGCGGCTGCATGGACATCGAGAGCGGCGAAGTCAAGCTCATCCTCGACGAGAATGGCCGTTGTATCGACGTCAAGAAACGCACTTCCGGCGAGAGCGAGAGCATGATCGAGGAGTTCATGCTGCTGGCCAACCAGTGCGCTGCCCACTTTGCCCGCGTCAAGCAGATCCCCTTCGTCTACCGTGTCCATGAAGAGCCCAACGCCGAGAAGCTGGAGCGTCTGCACGCTCTGCTGCAGGCCTGCGGCATCAATGACCACTTCGCCAAGGACGTTCCCACTCCCAAGGAGCTGAGCGCTATCCTCGAGGGTGTGCGAGGCACCCCCTATGAGCAGATCATCAACACCGGCATGCTCCGCTGCATGTCCAAGGCTCTCTACGAAGAGAAGCCCAAGGGCCACTACGGTCTGGTGCTGAAGGACTACGCCCACTTCACCAGCCCCATCCGCCGTTACCCCGACCTGGCCATCCATCGCATCATGACCGATATGCTCAAGGGTACCGAGAAGGAGACCATGATCCTCCGCTACACCGATTTCGCAGAGCGCGCCTCCAAGCAGTCCAGCGAGCGCGAGGTCATCGCCATGCAGATCGAGCGTAAGGCTGAGGACTGCTACAAGGCCGAGTATGCCCGCCGCCATCTGGGCGAGTGCTACGAGGGTACCATCTCCGGCGTGACCCAGCGCGGCCTCTTCATCGAGCTGGACAACGGCGTGGAGGGCTTCGTGCCTGCCTCCAGCCTGACTCCCTCCGGCACCAGCCTGACCGAGGGCGTCCGCCTGACCGACCCCGCTTCCGGCAAGACCTGGAGCCTCGGCGACAAGATGATGATCACCATCGTCCGCGCTGACGTCAATCTGGGCAAGATCGACTTTGAAGTGGCTCCCGCCGCCAAAGCCTGAGGAGGGGAGAGTATGAGCATCCGTCATGCACTGCCCGCTGACGTGGACACACTGGCTGACATCGAAGCTGCGTCCTACCCGCCCGCAGAGGGGGCATCCCGGCAGAGCATCGCCGGGCGTGTGGCTGTCTACCCGGACTGTTTCTGGCTGCTGGACGAGGGCGGCGAGGTGAAAGCTTTCGTCAATGGCTTCGTCACCGATATGCCCGACCTCACCGATGAGATGTACGATGACCCCCATCTTCACACGCCGAAGGGTGCGTGGCAGATGATATTCAGCGTCGTCACCGCCCCGGCCCATCGGCACGAAGGCTGTGCTTCCCGTGTTCTGCGTCAGGTTTGCGCCGACGCGAAAGCCGCCGGGCGCAAGGGCATCGTGCTCACCTGCAAGGAACGGCTCATCGGCTTTTATGCGCAGTTCGGCTTCGTGGATGAGGGCGTTTCCGTCTCCACCCACGGCGATGTCGTCTGGCATCAGATGCGGCTGACATTCTGAGTCATCATAAAACTTTTTATCCGTCTCCGGTACGCCGGGGGCGGATTTTTTTATGCAAACCTGCCCATTTGCAAAAAATTGCGGCAGTTGGGCGGTTTTGCTTGTTGTAGGGCGGGAAGCGGCGGGGTATACTGATGCCAGAATCAAACAAACCGGGGCCGAACGTGCTGCCGGTACAAAACAAAATGGAGGTCACGTCTATGTATTATTCCAGCGGCAATTACGAAGCCTTTGCGAGGCCCCGCAAGCCCGAAGGCGTGGATCGCAAATCGGCTTATATCATCGGCAGCGGCCTGGCGGCCCTGACGGCAGCCTGCTATCTGGTGCGGGATGGCCAGATGAAGGGGGAGAGGGTACACGTTTTTGAAAAAGACCCCCTGCCCGGCGGTGCCTGCGACGGCTACAAGTACGACGTCGGCTATGTGATGCGGGGCGGCCGTGAGATGGACAACCACTTCGAGGTCATGTGGGATCTGCTCCGCTCCATCCCTTCGCTGGAAACGGAGAGAGCCAGTGTGCTGGACGAGTATTACTGGCTGAACAAGGCCGACCCCAACTATTCCCTCTGCCGCGCTACCGTGAACCGGGGCGAGGACGCCCACACCGACGGCAAGTTCGGCCTGTCGGATAAGGGCGCCATGGAGATCATGAAGCTGTTCTTCACCCCCGACGAGCAGCTTGAGGACAAAAAGATCACCGACTTTTTTGACGATGAGGTGCTCAACTCCAACTTCTGGCTCTACTGGCGCACCATGTTCGCCTTTGAGAACTGGCACAGCGCCCTCGAGATGAAGCTCTACCTCAAGCGGTATATCCACCACATCGGCGGTCTGCCCGACTTCACGGCCCTCCGCTTCACCCGGTATAACCAGTACGAGTCCATCATCCTGCCCATGGTCACCTACCTGAAAGACCACGGCGTCCAGTTCTACTACGACACAAAGGTCGTGGACGTCCAGTTCAGCCTCGAGCCGGGCAAAAAGCAGGCGGCGGGCATCACGGTAGACCACAAGGGCGCGGTGGAGACCATCGACCTCACCGAGGACGACCTGCTCTTTATCACCAACGGCGGCTGCGTGGAGAGCTGCACCGTCGGCGCACAGAACAAGGCCACGGGCTTCGACCCCACCATCAAGCCGGGCAACGGCTGGGACCTCTGGAAGCGCATCGCCGCGCTGGACGACTCCTTCGGCCACCCGGAAAAGTTCTGCAGCCAGCCGGAGCTGACCAACTGGGAAAGCGCCACCATCACGACGCTGGATGAGAAGATCCCCCGGTATATCCAGAAGATCTGCAAGCGGGACCCCTTCAGCGGCCGCACCGTCACCGGCGGCATCGTCACAGTGAAGGACTCTAAGTGGCTCATGAGCTGGACCCTGAACCGGCAGCAGCAGTTCCGGGCACAGCCCAAAGACCAGCTCTGCGTCTGGGTGTACGGCCTGTTCAGCGATAAGCCCGGCGATTACGTCAAAAAGCCCATGCGGGACTGCACCGGCCGGGAGATCTGCATGGAGTGGCTCTACCATCTGGGCGTGCCGGTGGAGGACATCGCAGAGCTTGCCGAGCACAGCGCCAACACCGTGCCGGTCATGATGCCCTATATCGACGCCTTCTTCATGCCCCGCGCGAAGGGCGACCGCCCCGACATCGTGCCGAAGGATGCGGTGAACTTTGCCTTCCTCGGTCAGTTCGCCGAGACCGGCCGGGACACCATCTTCACCACCGAATACTCCATGCGCACCGGCATGGAGGCCGTGTACCGGCTGCTGAACATTGACCGGGGCGTGCCGGAGGTCTGGGGCAGCACCTATGACGTCCGGGCGCTGGTGGATGCCTCGGTGAAGCTGCGGGACGGCCGGAAGCTCACGGACATGGAACTGCCCCTTATGGGCCGCATCGCCCTGAAGGAGGCGCTGAAGAAGATCGAAGGCACCGACCTCGAGAAGTTCCTGCGCCAGTATAACGCTATCTGACAAGACGATATTCGCAACGGAACGATACCGCCCAAAACAAAAGGCCGGGTGCTGTATGCCTGAGGCAGGAAACAGCACCCGGCCTTTTGTGCTGATTTGCGCGAGATTTCATAAAAAGTCATACTCATAAAGAAAACTATTATGCAGAATGACCATCTTTGTGCTTGCTCTTTCGGCGGTTCTGTGGTAAGCTTAAAACAAAGAATGCGGCACAGCGGAAGAGAGACTGTGCCGTAAAAATTGGTCTGGAACATAAAGGAGGTCCTTTTTGTGAAACACTTTATTTCTCGCCGCAATTTCCTGAAGGCTGCCGGTGTCACCGCCGCTGCCTCCGCCATGGCTGCTGCCGTTCCTCAGGCTTCGGCCGGTTTCCTGACGGGCAAGGATGCCGCTGTCACCATTCTGTACACCAACGATGTCCACACCTACATCGACAACAAGTCTCCCAAACTGACCTATGCCGCTATCGCTGCCATGAAGCAGGGCTATGTGGATGAGGGCAAGCCCGTCCTGCTGGTGGACGCAGGCGACCACATTCAGGGTACTGCCTACGGCTCCATGGACGACGGCGCTACCATCATCGAGCTGATGAACGAGGCTGGCTACGACATCGCTACTCTGGGCAACCACGAGTTCGACTACGGCATGGCCCGCGCAAAGGCCATCATCAAGGAAGCGGACTTCCCCTATGTCTCCTGCAACTGGGTGGACCTGCGCACCGGTCTGCGCGTCCTGCCCGCTGTCAAACTGTTCCCCGCAGGCGGCAAGTGGATCGCATTCGTGGGCATCACGACCCCCGAGTCCTTCACAAAGTCCACTCCTGCTTACTTCATGAACGCCAAGCAGACCAAGTACATCTACGACATCCTGGGCGGTGACGACGGAAGGAAACTGTACGACGCCGTGCAGAAGGCCATCGACAAGGCCAAGACCCTGGGCGCAGACATCATCATCGGTCTGGGCCATCTGGGCGTTGACCCGTCCTCCTCTCCCTGGACCAGTGAGGAAGTCATTGCCAACACCACCGGCTTTGACGCTTTCATCGACGGCCACTCTCACACCGTCATGGAGAACAAGCAGGTCTACGATGCAGCCGGCAAGGCTGTCACCCTGACCCAGACCGGCTCTTATCTGGCAAACGTCGGTAAGATGACCATCGCCGAGGACGGCGCGATCACCACCGAGCTCGTCTCCACCGCTGATGTCTCCGACGCCGCTGTGGCCGCTACCGCAGAAGCCTGGATCAACGATGTGGACGCTATGCTGGGCGAGCAGATCGCCACCACGGACATCAAATTCTACATCAACGACCCCGCTACCAGCAAGCGCCGCATCCGTATGGGCGAGACCAACCTCGGCGACTTCGTGGCCGACGGCATCTATACTTACTTCAATGAGGTCGAGCAGCTGGACTGCGACATCGCTATGATGAACGGCGGCGGCATCCGCACCGATGTGGACGCCGGCAAGTGGACCTTCAAGACCTGCAAGCAGGTCAGCCCCTTCGGCAACGTGGCCTGCCTGATGTCTGTTACCGGCAAGCAGATCCAGGATGCTCTGGAGTTCGGCGCCCGTTTCGTCGGCCCGGAGGGCAAGGAGAACGGCGGTTTCCTGCATGTTGCCGGTGCGACCTACGAGATCCACACCGACATCCCCAACACCGTCCTCATCGACGACAAGAATGTCTGGATGGGCAGCGCCACCGGCACGCCCCGTGTCCAGAACGTGCGCATCTACAACAAGAAAACCGGCACTTACGAGCCGCTGGACCTGAACCGCACCTATGCGCTGGCCGGCATGAACTACACCCTGCGCAATCTGGGCGATGGCTTCGCCATGTTCGACGGCGCAGAGCTCATCAAGGACTATGTCTCTGAGGACTACCTCGTCATGTCCACTTACGCCATGATCTTCGACGCTGTGAACGATATGCCTGTTCTGGGCAGTGCCAACAGCCCGCTGGCAAGCTATCCGGGCTACCTGCTGAACTATGAGAATCCGTACGGCGCAGGCCGCATTCAGGTCGTTTGAGTTTTAGAAGAAAATCAGTAAGATAAACAGAAAGCCCCCTCTTCCAGTCGGAAGAGGGGGCGTTTTGGTGAAAACCTCTCCGTCACGCCTGCGGCGTGCCACCTCCCCTACCGAGGGGAGGCTTTGGCATACCGCAAAGCTTTCCCTCTTCGCCAGAGGCTCCCCTACAAGGGGAGCTGTCTGCGAAGCAGACTGAGAGGTTGGACAGAGGACGACCTTGCCTTGAGGGAAGAGAGGGAAAGCTTCCGGATGAAGCTCAACCCTCCGCAAACAGCCCCTTCAGTGCCAGCGGCGTCACGATAGAGGACACGACGATGAGCAGGATGACGGCGGTGAAGTAGACGGAGTCCACCACACCGGCCCCGAGACCCTTCTGGGCCACGATGAGGGCCACCTCGCCGCGGGTCATCATGCCGACGCCCACCTTGAGAGAGTCCGACCAGCTGAACCGGCAGAGCTTCGCAGCCAGACCGCAGCCGATGATCTTGGTGAGCAGGGCGACGATCACGAAGCAGGCACTGAAAAGCAGGATGGTGGGCGTCAGGCCGCTGATGTCGGTCTTCAGGCCGATGCTGGCGAAGAAGACGGGGGAGAAGAGGGTATAGCTGCTGATGTCCACCCGGCGCTCGATGTAGGATGCATCCTCAAGGGAGCAGAGCACGATGCCCGCGATGTAAGCGCCCGTGATGTCGGCGATGCCGAAATACTGCTCGGCGATGTAGGCCATCGCAAAGCAGAAGGCGAGGCTGACGATGGTGATGCGCTGGGTGTGGGGGTTGCGATGGTCCAGCCAGAGCATGGCTTTGTGGATGATGAGGCCGATGACGATGGCGGCCGCGAAGAAGAGGATGGTGTCCATCAGCACCTCCACGAGGCTGGTGTCCGCGCCGCCGCTGGCACCCAGCACACAGGTGAGCACCACGATGCCGATGACATCATCAATGACGGCTGCGCTGACGATGGTGGTGCCGAGGAAACTCTTGAGCTTGCCCAGCTCCTGCAGGGTGGCGACAGTGATGGAGACGCTGGTGGCCGTCATGATGGTGCCGATGAAGAGCGCCCGATAAAACTCCGGGCTGCCCAGCGCCGAGAAGCCGTAGAACAGGCTGTAGAGCAGGGTGCCGCCCGCCAGAGGAACGGCTACGCCCACGCAGGCGATGAGGGTAGCGATGGGGCCGGCCCGCATCAGCTCCTGAAGGTTGGTGCCGAGGCCGGTGGTGAACATCAGCAGCACGACGCCTATCTCAGCAAAAATGGCGATGGAGTCGCTGGGCTGCACGAGATTCAGCAGACAGGGACCGATGACAAGACCTGCGATGATCTCGCCCACCACCTGCGGCGCCCGGCATTTGCGGGCGAGCAGCGCGAAGAACTTGGCGCTGATGAGGATAAGGGCGAGATTCCGAAAGATGGAATACATAGGCGATCCTTCCTTTGACGTTAGTAGTCGTTTCGCTCCCCCGTAAGCCCTGCCATGCGCCGCGCACAAAGACAGAAGGGGAGAAGAACACCCTTTATTATAGTCCTCTTTTCGCTGGAATGCAAAGGAGAATCAGCTTGGAAATGACTAAGGATGCCATATAAAAGAGATATGACGGATATACTGGAAAAACATAAAAAGAATAATGAGGGGGATTTTGCTGTCATGCGCTCAAAAATACGAAAAAAATCCTGAGGGAGGGCTTGACATTTTTTGCGGGGCTTGCTATAATAAGTTGCTGTCTGAACAGACACGCCGCACAGTCCGCGCGACGCCGCGCCGGCTGTGTACCCTTGGCCTCATATTCTTGAGGTCCTTAAGTCCAAAAGGAGGTGCTACAAAATGGCAAAGTACGAAACCATGCTGAT
>OKSD01001451.1_pt1 | contig 23329 bp, 24 predicted proteins | sample 1601221 | NCBI WGS metagenome assembly OKSD01 (sample SAMEA3541550, study PRJEB24748) | human gut metagenome | biome: human gut; feature: human-associated habitat; material: faeces | place: China | collected 2012
GGAGGGACATCGTGGAGGGACATTAAAAGCAAGTTACATATTCAGTTTTCAAAAAGCCCCGTAAAATCAAGGGTTTTCAGCCACGGCGGTATGCCTTGACGCAGTGGATTTTGAGTCCCGTACGTCTGCCAATTCCATCACACCGGCAAATTTACCTTTTTATTATACCTGCGGACGGAATAAAAAGCAAGCAGAATTTCACGCTTCCCCCGGTTTTGCACGTTTTCCCGGTTTTGCGGTGTTTTTGGCTCAAAACACCCGGCTGCACAGCCAGTAGATCAGGCCATAGATCGCGCTGGCGCAGGTGCCGAACACCAGCACCGGCCCGGCGATGGTGAACATTTTGGCGCAGGTTCCCAGCACGACGCCCTCGGTTTTGAACTCGACCGCCGGCGAAACGATGGAATTGGCGAAGCCCGTGATCGGCACGAGCGTTCCGGCGCCGGCCAGCTTTGCAATGTCGTCGTAGACGGCAAGACCTGTCAGAACGGCGGAAAGAAACACCAGACAGATGCTCACCGCCGACCCGGCCGTCTGCTTGTCCAGTCCCGCGGCGGTGAAACCGTTCATCAGCAGCTGGCCCAGCGTACAGATCAGGCCGCCCGTCCAGAAGGCGTTGAACAGATCCTTCCACAGCTTGGATTTCGGCGCCATCCGGTCGACCAGCCGGCTGTATTCCGCATTGCTCATTTGCATAAAAACTCCCCCTTTTTTCTATAGTATTCCCGCAAAAATCGCTCCGAGCGGTTTGAAATGACATCGCCAAAAATTTCCAGTCATCGACGGTGCACATCCTCGCCAAAAATGTGTTTTTGGCAGGACACTTCCCGGAAAGAATAACCCCCGCGCTATGGTGATTTCGTCAGCTCTTTTCCCAAAAAATAACAGGACAAATCACTGGTGTTCAGGAATAATTTAAGATATAATGAATGCAAAGGAGGGGATAAGCATGGGCGTTTATCAGGACGAGCATTACAAGGACTCCATCAAACTCGAAGCCCGTACACCGCTGCTGCTGATCCAGAGCACCGGCAGCCAGAAATGCGGCAAGGGAGAGGGCTGGGGGCCGGGCGAGCGCGACCACTTTCTCCTGCACTATGTCGTCAGCGGCGAGGGCGAATACCACTGTGGAAATGACACCTGGCATCTGCATGGCGGCGATGCCTTCATAATCTATCCCCACACCCGCGTGGAATACCGCGCAAGCAGGCTTGAGCCATGGGAATACCTGTGGGTCGGCTTCAACGGCTTTGATGCGCCGGGCTGCGTGGAGGAGATCGGCTTCACGCAGCAGCAGCCCGTGCTGCGCGGCCGCGGCAGCGCCGGTATCCGGACCCGCATGGAGGCGCTCTACCGCAGCTACGGCCTGAGCTACGCCGACCGCCTGACGATGGCCGCCAAGCTCTATGAGCTGGCCGCCTTTCTGGTCCGGACGGCGGATACCCGCCGCGAGCAGCAGGAACAGCGCGACAGCGCGTGGCTGGCCGCGGAATATATCATGCTGCACTACCGCGAGCCGATCAGCATCGGCGAAGTCGCGGCCTATGTTTCCGTCAGCCAGAGCAGCCTCTACCGCCACTTTGTCGAGCGTTATCACAAATCCCCGAAGCGCTTTCTGCTGGAATACCGCATTGAGCGCGCCTGCGAGCTGCTGCACGAGGCGGACAGCACAATTCAGGAAGTTGCCGCAGCCGCAGGCTTTGAGGATGCCTTCTATTTCTCCCGTGTATTTCGTGAACTCAAGGGCATTTCGCCCAAAGAATACGCCGTCCAACGGCGCATTTCCGCCGTCTCCGGTACCGGAATGTCCAGAAGAAAGTAGAAATTTGTAAAAATACACTGCAAAAATCTTTGAAAATTCCTATTGTTTCTTCGTTTCCTGGTCATTTTGTATAAAATGTACAAAAATATTTCCTTTTATAGGAAATAACAAGGGAGATTTGTCCATATTCGTGAATGAAAAATCTATTCAACTGAACGCAAAGTTCAGTATAATTAAAAATACAGGGGAGCGGAAAACGATCCGGTTCTCCCCTGGAATTTGAAGGAGGAAGATTCAATGAAAAAAGTAGTGGCTATCCTTTTGGCGCTGGTCATGGTGTTCGCACTGGCTGCCTGCGCCGGCGGTGGCGGAGCCAAGACCTACAAGGTCGGCATCGCAATTTACAACTTTGACGACAACTTCATGACCCTCTACCGCAACGAGATCGACGCATACTTCAAGACGCTGGAAACCGACGAAGTCAAGTATGAGCTTGAGTTTGCAGACGGCAAGAACGACATGGCCGAGCAGACTAACCAGATCGAAAACTTCATCACGCAGGGCAAGGACGTCATCATCTGCAACCTCGTGCAGACCTCTTCCGCCGACACCATCATTGATAAGGTCGTCGCTGCGGGCATCCCGATGGTCCTCATCAACCGCGAGCCTCTGGCTTATGACGCAGACGGCAAGACTCTCGACGAGCAGTACGAAGGCATCCTCAACAATGCGAAGGTCTGCTACGTCGGCGCAGACGCTCGTCAGTCCGGTACATATCAGGGCGAAATGGTCGTTGACCTGCCGAACCACGGCGACCTCAACGGCGACGGCGTTGTCAGCTACCTCATGATCGAGGGCGACCCCGAAAACATTGACGCGCAGTACCGCACCGAGTTCTCCGTCAAGGCGCTCACCGATGCGGGCGTGAAGGTCGAATGCCTGGACGATCAGGTCGGCAACTGGGCGACCGATAAGGGCCAGCAGATCTGCGCAAACGCGCTGTCCGCACACGGCGACAAGCTGGAAGTCGTGTTCTGCAACAACGACGCCATGGCGCTCGGCGCTGCCGCAGCCATCAAGGCCGCAGGCCGCACCGTCGGCAAGGACATCTACCTGCTGGGCGTTGACGCGCTGGACGAGTGCGTTGAGATGGTCAAGGAAGGCACCATGACCGGTACCGTTCTGAACGACCACATCGGCCAGTCCCACAAGGCGGTCGACGTCGCCATTGAGCTGCTCAACGGCAAGGACATCCAGAACTACTACTGGGTCGACTATGTCAAGGTCGACGCCGAGTACGCGAAGAACCACTGAGTTCTGCGCACGGCTGCAATGGGCGGGAAACCGCCCATTGCACGTAACAGGCAAAATCAGCAATGGACGGGAAACCGTCCATTGCCCAATTTGAGGGGAGCGCGGCATATTCTGCCCGCTGCCCTGAATTTGGGAGATTCTCAGAAAAGGAGGCAGGCAATATGTCTGAGTACCGTTTGGAGATGCGCGGCGTGTGCAAATCCTTCCCCGGCGTCAAGGCGCTGGATCACGCGCAGCTCCAACTCCGCCCCGGCACCGTCCATGCGCTCATGGGCGAGAACGGCGCGGGCAAATCCACGCTCATGAAGTGTATGTTCGGCATCTACAAGATGGATGAGGGCGAGATCTTCTATGAGGGCAAAAAGGTGGAGATCCACGACCCCATGGAGGCGCTGAAGATGGGCATCGCCATGGTGCATCAGGAGCTTCAGCCCATTCCCGCGCGCACCATCGGAGAGAATATCTTTCTTGGCCGCTACCCTATCAAAAAGCTGCTGGGCTTCATCCCGGTGGTCGATCACAAAAAAATGTATGAGGACACGCGCCTTTTGCTGAAAAAGGTACGCATGGACTTCGACCCACGACAGAAGCTGGGCGAGCTGAGCGTGTCGCAGATGCAGTCGGTGGAGATCGCAAAGGCCGTTTCCGCAAACTGCAAGGTCCTGATTCTTGACGAGCCGACCTCCTCTCTGACGCAGAACGAGGTGGAGGCACTGTTCCGCATCGTGGAAGATTTGAAGCGCGACGGCGTGGCCATCGTCTACATCTCCCATAAGATGGATGAGATCCTCCGCATCAGTGACGAAGTCACCATCATGCGTGACGGCAAGTACATCGGCACCTGGCCCGCAAAGGAGCTGACGACCGACGCCATCATCACCCGGATGGTCGGCCGCGAGCTGACGAACCTCTATCCCCAGCGCAACAATAAACCGGGCGAGGAGGTCTTCCGCGTGGAGGACTTCACCTCTATCCATCCGCGCAGCTTCCGCAATGTTTCCTTTACTCTTCGCAAGGGTGAGATTCTCGGCGTCGGCGGTCTGGTGGGCGCGCAGCGCACCGAGCTGATGGAAGGCCTGTTCGGCACCCGTTCGCACGCAAAGGGAAAGATCTTCTACCACGGCAAGGAAATGAAGATCAACCGGCCGAAGGACGCGATCGATCATGGCGTCGCGATGCTGACCGAGGACCGCCGTGCCTCCGGTATCATGGGCGTGCTCTCCGTGGCGGACAATATCTCCGTTGCCTCCCTGAACCACTATCTGAGCGGCGGCTTTGTGCTCAATAGCCGCAAGATCGAAAAACTGGTGCAGGACAACGTCAAAAAGATGAACATCAAGACCCCGTCCAGCAAGACGCTCATCCAGTCGCTCTCCGGCGGCAACCAGCAGAAGGTGCTGATCGGCCGCTGGCTGGCCAACGACCCGGACGTGCTGATCCTCGACGAGCCGACGCGCGGCATCGACGTCGGCGCCAAGTACGAGATCTACTGCATCATCGAAGAACTGGCGCGGCAGGGCAAGAGCATCATCATGATCTCCAGCGAAATGGGAGAGCTGATCGGAATGTCCGACCGCATCATGGTCATGTGCGACGGCCGTGTGACCGGCTTCATCGACGGCAAGGACGCAACACAGGAAAACATCATGGAACTGGCTACGCAGTTCGTATAGGGAGGGCAAGTGTATGGAAACAAAGAAACTCAGCTTCGGACGGAAAGTCTGGAATTTTGTCAAGGGAAACCCCATCGTCATTCTGCTGGTGCTCGGCGCGATCGTCGTCGGCTGCTTCACGGATAATTTCTTCTCCTGGGTCAACTTCAGCAACCTCGCCAGCAACACGGCAGTGCGTTTTCTGATCGCCCTCGGCGTTTCCGGCTGTCTGATCACCAAGGGCACCGACCTGTCCGCCGGCCGTCAGCTCGGCTTCGCCGCCTGCCTTGCGGGTCTGCTGCTTCAGCGTCCGGATTACACCGGCCGTATGTTCGACTGGCTGCCCAGTATGTACCCCAATGTTCCCGTCTGGGTCTGGATGCTGCTGACGCTGGTCATCGTCGTGGCCGTCGGCGCGCTCTTCGGCCTGCTGAACGGCGCGATCGTCTCCTATCTGAATGTTCCGCCCTTTATCACGACGCTCGGCACGCAGACGATCATTTATGGCATTTCCCTGATCATCACCGACGCACAGCCGATCGGCGGCTTCCAGAAAGCCTACACCGAGCTGGTCACGGGACGTATCGGCAGCTCCACAGGCTTCCAGCTTCCCTACCTGCTGTTCATTGCGCTGATTTTCGGGCTGCTGTTCTGGTTCATCTATAACAAGACCCGCCACGGCAAGTATATGTACGCCATCGGCGGCAACGAGGTCGCGGCAGAGGTTTCCGGCGTCAACACGCGCCGGGCCAAGATCTCCATCTACATGACCGCCGGCATCATGTATGCCATCGCCGGCTACCTGCTGGCGGCCAAATCCGGCGGCACCTCCGCGAGCATGGGCTCCGGCTATGAGCTGGAAGCCATCGCGGGCTGCACCATCGGCGGCGTTTCCACCACCGGCGGTATCGGCACCGTCGTCGGCGTTCTGGTCGGCGTTCTGGTCTTTGAGCTGCTGAAGATTGTCCTGCAGTTCCTCCACGTCAACCCCTATTACAACTACATCGTGCAGGGTCTTGTCATCGTCGTGGCGGTAGCGCTGGACATCCGCAAGTACATCGCCAAGAAGTAATGGCGGACGGCAAGAAGAAATCCCGCCTGCGCGAACTGAAGGAAAGTTGGTATGAAAAGGTTCCACTGAACGTGCGCCAGCTTGACATTATCATCGCCATCGGGATCGCCGGGCTGGTCATCGTGACGGTACTGATCGTGCTGGAAGCGACCGGCGTCTGGAAAATCGGTTGAGTTGAATGAAACAGGCCGCCGGGTCACGGTGGCCTGTTTTGTTGCGGGATTTTTTGACAGTTTGAACAGCACGTCAGGGATCACCGGCCTGTTTTCTGAGGATAATGTATTTTTTACTTTCCCCTCTTGACAAATGCGTACAGCTGCGTTATCATACCAACATACTCGGCAAAAGAATTTCGCAGGAAGGGAGAACGCCGCAATGACCAAGGCTCTGTTTACCGCTCGAATGATGATGCAGATGCGCATGTGCATGTACATGTGCAAGCTTTGTGATGCCCATTTTCCGGCGCGTTCTCCGAAAGAAGCGAAGCGGTAATCAGAAACCTTCTCCTGCCGCATTTCCATTGCTTTGAACCGGGAAGCTCCGTCGGAGCTGTCCCGGTTTTATTTTTGCCTCGGAGGTAATTTTATGAAAAACGATCTGGAAGCCCGCGTGCGGGCCAACTCCCGCAGAGAGCGAATGTGAATTTATGCGAATTTTCCGGAATAAATTATCATTATAATAAGAAAGGTTGTTACATTATGAAAAAGTTTTTTGCCATCGTGCTTGCACTCATCCTCGTGCTGGGCGTTCTGTCCGCCTGCGGCTCCAAGAGCGACTCCATCACCATCGCCGTCCCCAATGACGCCACCAACGAAGCCCGTGCGCTGCTTCTCCTGCAGGAAAAGGGCTACATCAAGCTCAAGGACGGCGCCGGCATCACCGCCACCGTCAACGACATTGAAGAGAACCCCCACAACATCAAGTTCAACGAGCTGGACGCCGCGCAGATCCCCAACGTTCTCAAGGATGTTGACTATGCCATCATCAATTCCAACTTCGCCATCTCCGCCGGCCTGAATCCCGTGAAGGACTCCCTCGCCATTGAAGGCTCCTCCTCTGCTTACTCCAACATTCTGGCCGTCAAGGAGGGCACCGAAAGCTCCGATTCCGTCAAGGCTCTCAAGGCTGCACTGGAGAGCAAACAGGTCGCGGACTACATCTCCGAAAAGTATGACGGCGCCGTCGTCAGCACCGTTGACAACCCCACTGACGGCTTCGATTCCACGGTGGACTATGACGCGCTGGCCGGCACCAGCATCTCCGTTGCCGCCTCCCCCACGCCGCACGCCGAGATCCTCTCCGTTGTCAAGGACATCCTTGCAGAAAAAAACATCACCCTCGAAATTCTGGAATTCTCTGATTATGTCCAGCCGAACAACGTCGTGGAAAGCGGCGAAGTCGACGCCAATTACTTCCAGCATCTGCCCTATCTGGAGGACTTCAACGCCGAGAACGGCACGCACATCGTTTCCGTCGCCTCCATCCATGTGGAGCCGATGGGCCTCTACGGCGGCAAGCAGACCTCGCTCGACGCGATCGGTTAAATAACACGAAAACAACGCTACCCGCCGGGCGGATAGCGCTGTTTTCCTGCGGAGGGATAACATGATCGAGATACAAAATCTGTCAAAGACCTTTACCACCTCGGACGGAACGGTGGAGGCGCTGAAGAATATCACGCTGACCATCCCCGACGGCGAGATCTATGGCATCATCGGCATGAGCGGCGCGGGCAAAAGCACCCTCGTGCGCAGCATCAACCTGCTTGAGCACCCGACGGAGGGCCGCATTCTGATCGACGGCACCGACCTCACGCAGCTTTCCGAGCCGGAGCTGCGCGCCGCGCGCCGGAACATCACCATGATCTTTCAGGGCTTTAATCTGCTCATGCAGCGCAACTGCCAGAAAAACGTCTGCTTCCCCATGGAGCTGGCAGGCGTGAAGCGCAGCGAAGCGATGAAGCGCGCGGCGGAGCTGCTGGAGCTGGTGGGCCTCGGCGACAAGCGCAAGGCCTATCCTTCGCAGCTCTCCGGCGGCCAGCAGCAGCGCGTGGCCATTGCCCGCGCGCTGGCGACGCATCCGAAAATTCTCCTGTGCGACGAAGCCACCAGCGCCCTTGACCCCCAGACCACGCAGTCCATTCTCTCGCTCATCCGCGACATCCACGACAAACTCGGCATCACCGTGATCGTTATCACGCACCAGATGAGCGTGGTCGAGCAGATCTGCACCCGCGTCGCCATTCTCGATAACGGCGAGGTCGCCGAAGAGGGCGAGGTCAGCAAGGTCTTTACCTCCCCGCGCTCCAAGGCCGCAAAGCGGTTGGTCTACCCCGACGGCTACGAGCTGAGCGTCGCGCACTTCGACGAGGGCGGCGTGCTGCGCGTGGTGTTCAACGGCGCGAAAGCGACCATGGCCCCCATGATCGCGCAGATGGCCATCGACTGCGGCATCGCGGCCAGCATCCTCACCGCCTCGACCAAGAGCATAGGCGACAAGGCCTACGGCAACATGATCCTCGGCATCCCCGGCGGCGCAGAGGCCATGCGGCGCGCGATTCAGTACCTTGGGGCGATCCCCGACATTCTGGTAGAGGAGGTAGAAAACCATGCTGAATAGCTTTCTCGCATCGGAAACCGTGCAGAACGCGCTGGAGATCCTGAAAACGCAGTTTCCACTGGCGATCTGGGAGACAGTCTATGTGACCATTCTCTCCACCTTCTTTGCTATTCTGATCGGTCTGCCGCTGGGCGTGCTGCTCGTGGCGGGTGAGGACGGAAAAATTCTGCGCGTGCCGCGCTGGCTGCTGCACGTTCTGAATGTTATTATCAATCTGCTGCGCTCCGTCCCCTTCCTGATCCTGATGATCATGGTCTTCCCCCTGACGCGCCTGATCGTCGGCACCGTCGTCGGCACGCCCGCGACCATCGTGCCGCTGGTCATCGCCGCTTTTCCCTTCATCGCCCGTCTGGTGGAGGGCAGCCTGCGTGAGATCAACCCCAATATCATTGAAACCGCGCAGAGCATGGGCGCTTCTCCCCTGCAAATTATTATCAAGGTGATGCTGCCGGAGGCCGTCCCCTCGCTCATCTCCAACGCGACCATCGCCATCACGACCGTCCTCGGCTACTCCGCGATGAGCGGCGCCATCGGCGGCGGCGGTCTGGGCAAGATTGCCATCAACTACGGCTACAACCGCTATCAGTACCTTGTCATGGCCTTTGCCGTGGTGTTCCTGATCCTGCTCGTGCAGATCTTCCAGAGTCTCGGCACCAAGCTCGCCGTCAAGTGCGACAAGCGCCTGAAATAAAACGTTTGCATATCATAATGGCTCCGGTTTTTCCCCGCATCCATATGGAATGATTCCGTATTTCGTTCGCACCCGTAGGGAACGGCCTTCTGGCGGCTTTGCCGCCTTAGGGATGCGGCGTGCCCCTTGCGGGTAGAGCGTTCCGCGGGCAGGCATCCGCGATCATAACCAAAGGGCCTCCGAAATTTTCGGAGGCCCTCTTGATTTACCTACTCGGTTGGTGGTATACTAAGAAAAAACACCGGCCAAAAGGAGGCTTTTTATGATCTCGACCAAGGGCCGCTATTCCATCCGCATTCTTCTCGACCTCGCGGAGCACCGCAACGGCAGCTACACGCCGATGAAGGAGGTCGCCGCACGGCAGGAGATCTCCCTGAAATACATCGAAAAGCTCATGCCCGCCCTGAAGGGCGCCGGGCTGATCGAAAGCAGCCATGGCATCGGCGGCGGCTACCGCCTCACGCGCGAGCCGGAGCAGTACACGCTGTGGGAGATCCTGCGGCTTGCGGAGGGCGACCTCGCGCCGGTGTCCTGCCTGCAGGAAAATGCGGCGGTATGCGACCGCGCCGCGGAGTGTCGGACGCTCCCGGTCTGGAAAAACTACTACAAGCTGACGAAGGATTACTTTTCCGGCATCACGCTGGCCGACCTGATGAGCACGCCCTCCGCCGATAATTATGTGATTTAGCTATAAAATGTGCCCCGGTATGCACCGGGGCACATTATTTTTTCCGCAAATTATTCCGCAAACAGCGGGGTGGAGAGATAACGGTCGCCGGTGTCCGGCAGCAGAACGACGATGTTTTTGCCCGCGTTCTCCGGGCGCTTGGCCAGCTCAATGGCCGCCCAGACCGCCGCACCGGCGGAAATGCCGACCAGCACGCCCTCGCGCCGGCCGATCTCCCGTCCGGTGGCGAAGGCCGCTTCGTTCTCCACGGGGACGATCTCGTCGTACACCTTCGTATCCAGTACCTCCGGGGCAAAGCCCGCACCGATGCCCTGGATCTTATGCGGGCCTGCGACGCCGGTGGAAAGGAAGGCGGAGCTCTTCGGCTCAACCGCAACGACTTTGACTTCCGGGTTCTTCGATTTCAGATACTGTCCCACGCCGGTGATGGTACCGCCGGTGCCGACGCCCGCGACAAAGAAATCGACCTTGCCGTCGGTGTCCTCCCAGATCTCCGGGCCGGTGGTTTCAAAATGTGCCTTGGGGTTGGCCGGATTGACAAACTGTCCGGGGACGAAACTGTTCGGGATCTCTGCGGCCAGCTCGTTTGCTCTGGCGATTGCGCCCTTCATGCCCTTGCTGCCGTCGGTCAGAACCAGCTCGGCGCCATAGGCGCGCATCAGCTGGCGGCGTTCGACGGACATCGTCTCCGGCATGACGATGATGATGCGGTAGCCCCGCGCCGCCGCGACGGACGCAAGGCCGATGCCGGTATTGCCGGAGGTCGGCTCGATGATGACGGAACCCTCCTTCAGAAGGCCCTTCGCCTCGGCATCGTCTATCATTGCCTTTGCAATGCGATCCTTGACAGATCCGGCAGGGTTGAAATACTCCAGCTTGGCCAGCAGCTTTGCCTTCAGGCCGAGTGCGTTTTCCAGATGGGTCAGCTCCAGCAGGGGCGTTTTGCCGATCAGCTGATCGGCGGAAGTGTAGATGTGTGACATTTTTCAAAATCCTTTCTTTTATGATGTGATATGGCTGCGGCGCACAAAATCAACATCGGAACACCATGCCTGCGTTCATTCGAACCCCTCGTTTCCGTTCTTTATACTACCAACTTAGTATGTTAGTAGTATTATATGCCGTCGAGTCTCGAATGTCAATAGACAGAGCGGAAAAATTTTCCCAAAAGCCGGTGGATTTTTATTCGCCGGAATTGTATTTTTGCTGAAAAAATGCTACAATATGGTGCAAACAGGGGGAATGTGAAAATGAGAATCGTAATCAAGGTCGGCACCTCGACGCTGACCCACTCGACCGGCCGGATGAACATCCGCCGCGTGGAGCAGCTCTGCAAGGTCATCAGCGACCTGAAAAACGCCGGGCACGAGATCGTGCTGGTGTCCTCCGGCGCCATCGCCATGGGCGTCGGTAAGCTCGGCCTTCTGAAGCGGCCGCAGGATATGCCCACCAAGCAGGCCGCCGCGGCGGTCGGCCAGTGCGAGCTGATGGACACCTACGACCGGCTGTTTTCCGGCTATCACCACACCGTGGCGCAGATTTTGCTGACCGGCAGCGACATCAAAAACGAGCAGCGCCGCAAAAACTTCCATAACACGCTCTTCCGCCTGCTAGAGTTGGGCGTTCTGCCGGTCATCAACGAAAACGACACCATCGCCACCGAGGAGATCGTCATCGGCGACAACGACACGCTGGGCGCGGTCGTGGCGGTCAGCGCGAGTGCGGATCTGCTGATCCTGCTGTCGGACATCGACGGCCTGTACACCGGCGATCCGCACACCGACCCGAACGCGACGCTCATCGGTGAGGTGCGTGAGATCACGCCGGACATTCTGGCGCTGGGCGGCGGCAGCGTATCCGGCCTCGGCACGGGCGGCATGACGACGAAGCTCAACGCCGCGAAGCTCGCGACGGAAGCAGGCTGCGACATGGTCATCGCCAACGGCGACCGGCCGGAAAATCTCTACGCGATCGTGGAAGGTCAGCGCATCGGAACGCGCTTTCTGGGGAGGAAACCGACATGACGACACTGGAACTGATGCAGTCGGCCAAGGCTGCCGCGCCGCTGCTTGCCGCTGCGGACAGCGCTCAGAAGAACACGGCGCTTCTTACCATGGCCGAGGCCATCTGGCGGCACACGGAGGACATTCTCGCGGCGAACGCCGAGGATATGGCTGCCGCCAAGGGAAAGATCTCCGACGTGATGCTCGACCGTCTGCTTCTGACTAAGTCCCGCATCGCGGCAATGGCCGACGGTCTGCGTGCCGTGGCCTCCCTGCCCGACCCCGTGGGGGAGGTCCTCGCGCGGGAAGAACGGCCGAACGGCCTTGTGATCGAAAAAACGGCGGTCCCGCTGGGCGTGATCGCCATCATCTACGAAAGCCGCCCGAATGTCACCTCGGACGCGGCGGCGCTGTGCATCAAAAGCGGCAACGCCTGCATCCTGCGCTGCGGGAAAGAAGCGTGGCGTTCCGCCGCCGCCGTCACCCATGCGCTGCGCGAGGGACTGACGCAGGCGGAGCTGCCGGAGGCGCTGGTTTCTCTCGTCGAGGACACCTCGCGCGAGAGCGCCGTGGAGCTGATGCACGGCGTGGGCTACATCGACCTGCTGATCCCCCGCGGCGGCGCCGGGCTCATCCGCGCCTGCACTGAGCAGGCGAAGGTACCCTGCATCCAGACCGGCACCGGCATCTGCCATGTCTATGTCGACCGCGCGGCCGACCCCTACATGGCCCTGAACATCATTGAAAATGCCAAGGCCAGCCGTCCCTCGGTCTGCAACGCCGAGGAGGTCTGCCTCGTCCACCGGGACATCGCGGAAGCCTTCCTGCCCGCGCTGAAGCAGGCGCTGACGGACGCGCGCATCGCGGCGGGCAAGCCCCCCGTGGAGCTGCGCACCGACGAGGAGGCTTACCGCATCATCGGCGGCACGCCCGCCGGCGCGCGGGACTTCGACACGGAATTTCTGGACTATATCCTTGCGGTCAAGGTCGTCGGCGGCGTGCAGGAGGCGATCGCCCACATCGCGGCGCACTCCACCGGACACAGTGAGGCGATCATCACCTCGGACAAGGCCGCAGCGGACGCCTTCGTGCGCGGTGTGGACAGCGCGGCGGTCTATGTCAACGCCTCCACGCGCTTCACCGACGGCGGCGAATTCGGCCTCGGCTGCGAGATGGGCATCTCCACGCAGAAGCTGCACGCCCGCGGCCCGATGGGGCTGCGCGAGCTGACGACCTATAAATATATCATTCACGGAAACGGGCAGATCCGTTGAGGAGGAACAGGCAATGATCGCTTTTATCGGCGTAGGAAATATGGGCGGCACGCTGGCGCGCGCCGCAGTCAGAAGCGTCGGGCCGGAGCAGGTGCTCGTCACCAGCCGGACGTTGGAAAAGGCGCAGCGCTTCGCCGCGTCCTGCGGCTGCGCGGCAGCGACGAACACGGAGGCGGCAGAACGCGCCCGGTATCTCTTCCTCGGCGTCAAGCCGCAGATGATGCGGGAGATGCTCTCCGGAATCGCGCCGGTTTTGCGGGCGCGCAGCGACCGCTTCGTTCTGGTCAGCATGGCCGCCGGACTTTCCATGGCGCAGATCGCGGAATTCGCAGGCGGCGATTATCCCGTTCTGCGCATTATGCCGAACACCCCTGCGGCGGTGGGCGAGGGCATGATCCCCTACTGCGCAAACGACGCGGTCACGGCGGAGGAAACCGCAGAATTCTGCCGCATCCTGCACTGTGCCGGGCGGCTCGACCCCCTGCCGGAGCGGTTGATCGACGCGGCCGGCGCGCTCTCCGGCTGCGGTCCGGCCTTTGTGTACGTATTTCTGGAAGCGCTGGCGGATGCCGCGGTGGCCTGCGGCCTGCCGCGGGCCACGGCGACGCAGTACGCGGCGCAGGCCGTCCTCGGCGCGGCGAAAATGGTGCTGGAGACCGGCGAGCATCCGGCGGCGCTCAAGGATGCGGTGTGCAGCCCGGCGGGCAGCACCATTGCAGGCGTACACGCGCTGGAAGCCGGCGGCTTCCGCGCCGCGGCGGAGGATGCCGTTCTCTCGGCCTACCGCCGTTCGCTGGAATTGGGAAACTAAGTAAAGGAGGCTCACGTAAGTGAGCCTCCTTGCAGACTGTCAAAAAACCTATCCAGCCGAAAGTTTCGGAGGGAAGAATAGTGTGAAAGGGAACCGTCAGGGTTCCCTTTCGCGTTCAATAACCCGCCGCAGCGATCAAAATTGCAAAATAATACTACAAATATTGATTTTGCAATTTTGTAGGCAGCTTGTCAAAAAAGTCCAAAAGGACTTTTTTGACAAGCTGAAAGGAGGCTCACGTAAGTGAGCCTCCTTGTATTTTCAGATCAGCAGCATCCGGTCGTTGTCCAGTGCGCTGCCGGAAATTTCCTTGAAACGCAGCAGCAGATCGTCCACCGCCAGCTTTTCGCGCTCTGCACCGGAAACGTCCATGACGATCCGCCCGGCGTGCATCATAAGCGTGCGGTTGCCGAGCTGTAAGGCCGAGCGCATATTGTGCGTGATCATCAGGCAGGTCAGATGGTTTTCGCGGACGATGTCCTGCGTCAGCATCAACACCTTTTCTGCCGTGGCGGGGTCGAGCGCCGCCGTATGTTCGTCCAGAAGCAGCAGCTTGGGCGGATGGAAGGTCGCCATCATCAGTGTCAGCGCCTGCCGCTGGCCGCCGGAGAGCAGGCCGACGGGCTGGCGCATCCGATCCTCCAGTCCCATGCCCAGAAGCGCGACGCGGTCACGGAAGCGCTGCTTTTCCGCGCGGGAAACGGGCCGCAGCCAGCCGCCCCGCCCGGCCGCCAGTGCCAGATTTTCTTCGATCGTCATGCCCGGCGCGCTGCCGCGCATGGGATCCTGAAAAAGCCGCCCGATGCGCTTGGCACGCTTGTGCTCCGGCATCAGGGTGATGTCCTCGCCGTCCAGCAGAAGATCGCCGGAATCCGTGATAAAGCTGCCCGCGATGGCATTGAACAGCGTGGACTTGCCCGCGCCGTTCGCGCCGATGATGGTGATGAAATCCCCCGGCAGGGCGTGCAGGGACACATCGTCCAGTGCTTTCTTTTCGTCGGTCGTGCCGGGGCTGAATACCTTGGTAATGTGCCGCAGTTCCAGCATTACACGCGCCTCCTTCCGTGCTGCATCCGCCGCTTAAAGAGCGGATACTGCCGCTTGAGATAGGGGATGGAGATCGTCGCGACGACGACCACGGACGAAACCAGCTTGAGCATAAAGGCCGGCATATCAAAGCGCAGCGCGACGGTGTAGACCAACCGGAACACAAACGCGCCCAGAATCATACCGAAGATGCGCAGCGGCAGGCGGCTTCTGCCCAGAAATACGCCGCCAATGAGAAGCGAGGCCAGCGCGATCGTGACCATGCCGGTGCCGATGTCGATGTTGACCGCCTTCTGGTACTGCGCGAGCAGACAGCCGGACAGGGCCGTGAGGGAGCCGGACACGCACAGGCCGATGATGGTCGTCATCACGGGGTTGATGGAAGAGGAGCGCACCATGTCGGCGTTGTCGCCGGTGGCGCGGATGGCAAGACCCAGCCGCGTTTTGAGAAACAGACCCAGCAGCACGGCGACCGCCGCCGCGGCGAGGGCCGCAACGATCAGGCGCGACTGCCCCTGCAAGGCAGTCCCCTCCAGCAGGGCGCGCATTTTGGTGAACACCGTCGCCGTCTTGTTCATATTCAGCACGGACGAGCCGCCCATCACCGCGATGTTGACGGAATACAGCGCCGTATTGACGATGATGCCGGAAAGCAGACTGTTGACGCCCATTTTCGTTTGCAGCAGCGCCGTGCAGAAGCCGGACAGCACGCCGGCCGCCATCGCCGCCGGGAGCGCCAGATAGGGATGGCCCGCAATCGCGACGGCCGCACCCACGGCCGCGCCGAGGGTGAAGCAGCCGTCCGTGGACAGGTCGCAGACATTCAGCATGGAATAGCTCAGAAAGAGCGCCAGCACCGTTACGGAGCAGATCAGCCCCAGCTCCAGCGCGGTCTGAACAAGCGTCAGGATGGTGGAAAACGACATTTCCGTCGCTCCTTTCTTGGTTTATTCCTTCACGTCGTCAAAGCTCTCTGCCGTCACGATGCGCTGGATCGCCGTGCAGTAGGGCTCAAAAGCCTCCTGAAGGGCATCGAAATCGTAGCCGAGCTTTGCGCAGATCTCTTCGTTGATCGTCGCCGTGCCGTTGTCGAAGGTGCGCACGGGCAGCTCCGCGGGCTTTTTGCCGTCGAGCAGGATCTCCGCGATCATGTCGGCCGTTTCCTTGCCCAGATTCTCATAGTCCACGCCGTAGCCGAGGAAGGCGCCGTTGAGCGCGAAGGAGTCCGCGCCGGTGTAGTGCGGGATGCCGGCATCGGCCAGCGTTTCGTAGATGCTCAGTTCGGATTTCATGACGGTGTTGTCCGTCGGGGTGAACACGGCGTCCACGCCTTCGGCAACCAGTGCCTGCGCGGCCAGCGCGATCTCGTCGACGGTCGTACCGGTGCGCTCAACGTAGCTCACGCCGCGGGCGTCGAGGAATTCCTTGGCGTGCGTGATGGGCGCGGCGGAGGAATCCTGTCCGATGTCATACAGCAGGCCGATCTTCTTCGCATCCGGATTCTGCGCGAAGATCAGGTTCATGATCGCATCGGTGTTGAGGTAATCGGAGGTGCCGGTCAGGTTGCTGCCCGGCCGCTCCAGCGATTCGACCAGCCCGACGGAAACGGGATCGGAAACTGCGGCAAAGACGACGGGCGTTCCGCTGTCCTCGGTGGCCGCCTGCATCGCAATGGCAACAGGCGTCGCGACCGCGACGAGAAGATCCGCGCCGTCGGTCTGGAAGTTGGTGATGATCTGCGACATCAGCCCGGCGTCCGCGTTGCAGTTGTCATAGAGCACGCGGAAGGAAACGTCCTTCTCCTCGCCGATGGCAGCCAGCCGCGCGCGGAGGCTTTCGACGATCTGGTTGAGCGAGGCATCGTCTACATAGTTGCAGATGCCGACGGTGTAGGTCTTGCCGTCGTTTTCTGCGGTCTTGCCGCCGCAGGCGGCAAAGAGCGTGAGGGTGAGAATTACGGTAAGCGCAAGCGCAATGATCTTTTTCATGGAATATTCCAGCCTTTCACATTATTATATTAAAACGCAAAATCAAAGGAGATAGAATTGTTCGGCGCGGGCGCGCCAGCGCTTCGTTTTCAGCATCATAAAAGCCTCCTGAAAAATACAAAAACTCCTGTCCCTGCAATACAAGCATTGCTGGGACAGGAGCGTTACTTCCTGCGGTGCCACCCGGCTTGACGCGCCAAATACGCGCCCACTCATGCGTACCGATATACGCCGGCGTTTGTTCACGAAGCGCCGCTCCGTCTCACATACTCCAGAGAATCCTCTGTTTCCGCTCGCCCTCGGAAGTCCATTCGGTCCGGTCCTCTTCTGCCGCAATTCCACCGCCTGCGGCTCTCTGAAAGAATGGTGTCAGGATCTACTCACTCTTCTTCAACGGTTTTCTGCATTGTAGCACGATTTCTGCCGGATGTCAAGCGCTTTTTTCGCGCAGATTTCGGCGATGGTGAACGGCTTTTCTCTTGCGCAAGCAGCCTCTCAAGAGTTATTCTTTAAAAAGAATTACGATGTGCAAATTGTATAAGGATGTTTTCAAGCTCCCGCGCCTAAAGGCGACCACGGCGCCGGAGCCATTTCGGGTCTATCCCGATAAGAGCCGTGCCGGAAACAGCGCGACTTTCCGTGTTTGAGAAGAAAACAGCCGAACCTGCCGGGGCGGAAGTCCATCCCGCCGCGGCTTCTGTTGGTATATTCCAAGGTGGCTGTTCGCTTGCGAGCAGCCACCTGTTTTATTCTGGAGGAACGCTATGAACCGAATCCGGCTTTTTGCCCTGCTGCTGTGCCTGTGTCTTCTCGCTGGGTGCGCCGCGCAGACGCTGCCTGCGCAGGAACCTGCTGCGACCGTTTCCTTTGTCGATTCCTGCGGCAGGACCGTGGAAGTCCCGGAGAAGATCGACCGCGTCGCGGTCAGCGGCCTGACGGCGCAGATGATCCTTGTAACCCTTGCGCCGGAAAAGCTCGTCGGCGTGGCCAGCCGGCCGGACGAGGCCCAGCTAGCCTATCTCCCGGCGGAACTGGGGCAGCTCTACGGCGGCAAGGGAAACCTGAACCCCGAATCCCTGATCGCCTGCGCCCCGCAGATCATCCTTGATTTAGGCGACCGCAAGGCGAAGCACGCGGCGGATATGCAGTCTTTGCAGGAGCAGACCGGCATTCCGACCGTGTTCATCGAGGCCAGCGGCGACACTCTCCCGCAGGCCTACCGCACGCCGGGCGCGCTTCTGGGCGTAGCCGACGCGGCGGAAACGCTGGCGCGATACATAGAGGACACGCTGACCATGGCCGTGGCCAACCGCTGGACGAATTTTACTATGTCCGCTTCAGCGCGTCGGACAACTACGACGTGACGATCAACGCCCTGGTCTGGGATGCCTACGACGTCATTCTCTCCGTATCCAACGGGTCCAAGCCGCTGGAGGAGCGGCAGCGCCCGCTGCGCGTCGTCATTCCGGGCTACGATTCCGGCAAGTGGGTCCGTCTGGTGACGGAGATCCGCTTTGTCGCCGCGGAATAAAGGAGGGACGCATTTGCAGAAAAAGAACGCTTTCCGCCGCATCCTGCTGCTCGTGCTGTGCCTGTGCCTTCTGGCCGGGACCGTCTTTGCCGACGACCCGCAGCCGTCAGAGTGCGACCACGACTATACCCTTGTCGCATACGAAGCGCCGCGCTACCGCGCGCCGGGCTTCGAGCGCTACCGCGGCACCAAATGCGGCGACGAATATGAGATCGAGCTCCCGCAGCTCGTGGAACGCGCGCCGAACTGGAGCTACGATTCCCTGAGCAACGCGACCTCCGACCATCTGACGATCTTCGTCGGCTACTACGGAATGTCCTACACGCAGAAGATCACCCTCTCCCTGCGGGACATTGTCAATAACTGCTACATGGTGCAGCAGACCTTTTCCTACATCAACCGGCGGCCGCGCGTGTGCTATGTGGTCGGCTACGGTCCTCTGCTCGACGACGTGCTGGCATACGCCGGGGTAGACATCTATTCCATTCAGGCTCTTCAGTTCGGCACGGCGGACTCCGGCGACGCATCCGGCGGCGGCACGGGGGTATCTCTGCTGCTGCAAAGCCCGCGTCTGCTGCTTCTGACCGCGCTTGCCGCGCTGCTTCTGCTGCTGCTCGGCGGCGGCCTGAAATATCTGCAATATCGAAAACAAATGAAATGATTGGAGAATTCGCCCATGTTTGGACAAAAGCTATCGGATATTCTGCGCGCGGTCGCGGGATCTCTGGAAACGCCGGTCGTGCTCGTGCTGCTGGTGCTGATCGCCGCGGCGCTGGCGCTGCTCGGCAGCCTGATCGTGGAATTTTTCACGGAGCACCGGCATTTGAAGGTTTGCCTGCCGCAGCTTGCCGATAAACCCCGCGCGGCAAAGCCGGGGGAGCTTGCCGGCTGTATTGAAAGAAGCGGCCTGCTGCGCCGCCAGAAGCGCGCTGACGGAGCTTCTCAACCACCCGGCGCTGACCGCGGATATGCGCGAGCCGCTCGCCCCGGCAGACGACGACTACTCGCAGGTGTGGGACTCTGCGGCAATTTGAGCAAACGACATACCTTGATTGATTCTGACGCAGATAATGCTGCGGTCTTGCAATGTGAGATGTGAATGTTTGGGCATAGGCGAATTCTCCATTCTATGAGATTCCCCTTGCTTCAGATGACATCGCACCATTGACCTCACCCCTTTCGCAGAAAAGAGCGCATCCTGCCTGCCACATTGCAAACAGACATTCAGCGCCACTTCGGAATAAGGTCATTATAGCATACATTTGTTCGATAGAAAAGAACTTTTGGAAGCACACTGTGTGACTAGACATGTGCAGTCATTTTATAAACCAATACTATATCGGCATAGAAATGCCCCCTTTTTACCTTTTGTGTCAGGGTTGATATAAGCCTATCCGCCAAACCTCAAGTCGCTTTGACGGAAAATGGGCATAGAAAAAGGACAGTCGACTTCTCGGCTGTCCTTTCGATATGAAGATAGCTCATTCAGTTTGCGGCAGGGTCTTGTTCTGATACTTCTTCAGCAGAAGTTTGGTTATTGGGGAGCGGGTCATACCCGTCTGGGTTTCCGTCGAGGTCTGTGCTATGATAGTTTTCATACAACCAGTATTTCCCGCCAATCCCAACGACGATGTTTTCGCCATATTGATAAACTTCTGAGCCAACAATAGGGTGATTTGCCTGGAAGTTTTCCTTGGGTATACCGTCCAAATAATTACTTGCGTCATTTGTGCCTTTGAAGTTTGTAACATCACTTTCAATGACGCCTAAATAAATAAAATCGTCTTTCAATTCGTTGAACGATGTTTGCGAAGTGCCCGGTTTCCATGCAGCTTTTTGGCAGTGAACCGGATCTTATGGCAGAGGTTGCGAAATCCATTGAGGACAGAGATTTCGATATCCTGGACATCAATATGGGATGCCCTGTGCCGAAGGTTGTCAATAACGGTGAGGGATCTGCATTATTGAAGAACCCGAATCTGATTGAAGAGATCGTTCGAAAAGTATCATCTGCAATCAGTAAACCGTTGACTGTCAAGGTGCGAATCGGATTTGAGAATGAACCGGTAGATATTGTTGAGATCGCGAAACGTATTGAGGATGCGGGAGCAGCAGCACTTGCAGTGCATGGGCGCACCAGACAGCAGTACTATTCCGGCACTGCAGACTGGGATACGATCCGCAGGGTAAAAGAAGCGATTACCATTCCTGTAATTGGAAACGGAGATGTAGATTCTCCGATGAAAGCAGAAGCACTGGTAAAACAGACCGGATGTGATGCTGTTATGGTGGGACGTGCAGTAAGGGGAAATCCCTGGTTGTTCCGCGAACTGAACCATTATTTCCGGACAGGGGAACTGTTGGAACGCCCGTCTGTAGAGGAAATACGTGAAATGATCCTGCGTCATGCCAGAAAACAGATTGAATTAAAAGGGGAATTCGTAGGAATACGTGAGATGCGTAAACACGTTGCCTGGTATACTGCAGGTATGCGTCACAGCGCAGGGCTCAGAAGAGAGTCAAACACCATAGAAAGTTATGAAGCTCTGGAGGCGCTTTTATCAAGATTAGCATAAAAGTTAAAACCATGTGAAATGAGAAATATAAACAATAGCAAAGGCGCTCGGAATGCTTGACAATCCGGGTGCTTTTTTGTATAATACAGAAATTGTGAATATCCTAGAATAAGTCTGCCCTTTTTCAGGTATGATGTATCAGGAAGCACATAAATCCATGTAGTGATCCGGGGCGAAAAGAAACGCAGAAGACTATACCGGATGTTGAAAGGGAGTAAGGTTATTATGGAAGAAAAGAAAAACTTACTAACTTATGCAGGACTTAAAAAATTAGAAGAAGAGCTGCATGATTTAAAGGTAGTAAAGAGAAAAGAAGTAGCAGAGAAAATTAAGGAAGCCAGAGAACAGGGCGACTTATCTGAGAATGCGGAATACGATGCAGCGAAAGACGAACAGAGAGACATTGAAGCACGTATCGAAGAAATCGAGAAGATCTTAAAGAATGCTGAAGTTGTTGTAGAGGACGAAGTAGATCTGGACAAGATCAGCGTTGGATGTAAGGTTAAAGTACACGATTTTGAATTCGAAGAAGACATCGAGCTGAAGATCGTAGGTTCCACAGAGGCTAACAGCCTTGAAGGCAAAATCTCCAACGAATCTCCCGTAGGAAAAGCACTTATCGGTGCGCATACAGGTGATGTAGTAGAAGTAGAGATGCCGGCAGGAATCATGAAATACAAAGTTCTGGAGATCCAGAGAAACGTATAAGAGACAGATGACTGAGGTGCGCGTAGAGATTTATCATGCAAAGGCATAACGCGCACCTTTCTCTGACTATATAAGCAGATAATAAGAAGACAATAAGAAGTTTGTTATTTCTTATTTTTGTCTGTATATCTGATAAATTGATATTTGAAAATACAGGATTCTGTTGAATGGAATCTTCTGTTACATCTGATATCACATGGAAATGTAGAATAAATGTAACTATTCAGTAGTCTACTATCCCGCGAGGTGTTTTGGCACGTAAGTACCAAAATCCCGAGACATACAAGCCAAAATGCCATCACCGCAGGTGATTTTTAATGCATTTTGGCTCGTAACTGTGAAGGTACTGAACAGTTACGAACAAATAATAATTATACAAGTATATAAGGAGGAACCAAGGTGGCACAGCAGAAGCAGGAACAGGATTTAAACCAGTTACTGAAGGTACGTCGCGATAAACTGGCAGATCTTCAGGCTAATGGAAAAGACCCATTTCAGATCACAAAGTTTAACCAGACTCATCACTCAATGGAAGTGAAGAGTCTTTATGAAGCACATGAGGCAGAACTTCTCAAAGATCGTGCAGAAGTAGATGTAACAGGTCTTGATGAAGAACAGGCAAAGGAAGCTGTTAAGAAAGATTACGAAGAGAGAAGAGAAATCATGGACGCAAGCCCGATCCACGTAGCGATCGCAGGCCGTATGATGTTCAAGAGAGTTATGGGTAAGGCTTCTTTCTGCAATATCCAGGATTTACAGGGAAATATTCAGGTATATGTAGCAAGAGACGCGATCGGAGCAGATTCTTATGCAGATTTTAAGAAATCCGATATCGGTGATATCTTCGGACTGGAAGGTTTTGCATTCAGAACAAGAACAGGTGAGATTTCTATCCATGCAGAAAGCATGACTCTTCTTTCCAAGAGCTTACAGATTCTTCCTGAGAAATTCCATGGACTGACAGATACAGATATGCGTTATCGTCAGAGATATGTAGACCTTATCATGAATCAGGACAGCAAGAACGTATTTATCAAACGTTCCCAGATTCTGAAAGAAATCCGTAACTTCCTTGCAGACCGTGACTTCATGGAAGTGGAAACTCCGATGCTGGTTGCAAATGCAGGCGGTGCTGCAGCAAGACCGTTTGAAACTCATTATAATGCACTGAACGAAGATGTTAAGCTTCGTATTTCTCTTGAACTTTATCTGAAGAGACTGATCGTTGGTGGTCTTGAGAGAGTTTATGAGATCGGCCGTGTATTCCGTAACGAGGGTGTTGATACCCGTCACAACCCGGAATTCACTCTGATGGAGCTTTATCAGGCATATACAGATTATGAGGGAATGATGGAACTGACAGAGTCCATGTTCCGTTATCTGGCTGAGAAGGTTTGTGGTTCCACAAAGATTTCCTACAATGGTATCGAGATCGACCTTGGCAAGCCGTTTGAGCGTCTGACCATGAACGATGCGATCAAGAAATATGCAGGAATCGATTTTGACGAAGTAGCAGATGATGAAGCAGCTAAGAAACTTGCTGCTGAGCATCATATTGAATATGAAGAGCGTCATAAGAAAGGTGATATCATC
>OKSD01001472.1_pt1 | contig 23040 bp, 17 predicted proteins | sample 1601221 | NCBI WGS metagenome assembly OKSD01 (sample SAMEA3541550, study PRJEB24748) | human gut metagenome | biome: human gut; feature: human-associated habitat; material: faeces | place: China | collected 2012
AGTTCTTGATGAACGCCTCGTACAGGGGGCGGCCGATCAGCGAAATGCCCTTGTCGTTGAGGTTCTGGGGATCCTTGCCCGCCAGCTCGCCGGCCTGCTCGGCCACGAGCGCCTTGGCTTCGGCGGGCGTGTAGTGCGCGCGGAAGAACTGGTTGATGGTGCCCAGGTTGATCGGCAGGGGGTATACCTCGCCGTCGTGGGTGGCATACACGCGGTGCACGTAGTTCGTGAACGAGGTGAACCTGTTCACGTAGTCCCACACGCGCTTGTTGGACGTGTGGAACAGGTGGGCGCCGTACTTGTGGATCTCCGCGCCGGTCTCCTCGTCCATGTAGCTGTACGCGTTGCCGCCGATGTGGTCGCGCACGTCGATGATCTCCACGCGCACGCCGAGCCTCTCCACGGCCTGCTGGGCCACGGTCAGGCCGAACAGGCCCGCGCCCACGACCACCAGATCGGGATATTCCACCGCTTCAGTCATAAAAACAACCTTCCGAACTTAAAACAAACACACAATATTCGTGTGCGATTCCTCATCAAGCATACCCGTCCGCCCTCCTTAACGCGGGATGCTCATGGGGAAGCGGCATTTTGACGTTTGATTTCCCTGTGTCGCTGGTCGTGGGGCTGGCTGCTTCACGGATCATGGCATGGTCTGTGTGGTTCGTGCGCGGCCTGTGGCGCGGGTTGCGCTGCGGTTCGTGCGGCTTGCGGCGCGGTTCGGTCCGGGCATGGTGTACACTGGTCTTTGCCTCCGCGTGGCGGTACGTCACCCAACTCCCCCAGGGCAGGAATGCAGCAAGGGTAAGTGGCCTCTTCCGGGTGCGTGGAGGTTTTCTTATATCTTCATGCCATTCGCGCATACCGTAGAGCCAATGCCGTATTCTCGATGATTATGACCGACGAATTCAAGCCAATCATCCGAGACCCGCACAAGTCCGCGAATATGCTGGAACAGCCGGTCGCGCCCGTTCCCGTGCCGCAGCCGCCGTCTGATCCGATCGAACAGGTGCTTTCCCCACGTGAAGTGAGCGAAGGGCTTGCCGAAGCCGATCCGCTGACCCGTCATCCGCGTGTGTCGAGCATTATGCTCACCGTGGTGTTCGGTCTGCTGCTGCTTGCCGCCGCGGTGGGCGTCTGGTGGTTGGGCGTGCGCACGATGGAAGGCCAAAGCTATGAAGACATGGTCTGGTCGAAATTCGATGCGGCCCTGCCGGGATGGCTGGAACCGGTCGTGCATGTCTTCACCATTTCCACCGTTGTAATCGCAACAAGCGCAATCATGTCGATAATCGCCCTCGCCGTACTTATCGTAAGAAAACGATGGCTGTTGATTGCTCAACTGGCGGTATTCGGCGGAATCTGCTTTGCCGCAGCAGAGTTGCTGAAGCCGCTGCTGCCACGTCCGTACTTAATCAATCTGGAATCAAATCCCAATAATTCCGCGCCTTCCGGGCATGTCATACTCGCCGCCGCGGCAGGAATGATCCTACTATGCGCCGTGCCTCGCGTATGCCGTGCGCTCGTTGCCGTGATCGGCTGGCTGTATGCGGTACTCGTCGGATTGTCGGTGATTGCGGGACAGTGGCACCGGCCGACCGACGTGATCATGGCGTTGCTGATCGTCGGCGGAGTGGCAATGATCACGCTTGCCGCGACGTTTGCGAACGGCATGGATGAGCCCGGTTCGCGTGCGTCGTCGCCTTCCGTGCAGATCGTCGGCAGCGTGCTGTTGACGTTCGGCGTGCTCGGCACCCTGTATGGTGCATACATTATTTGGCAGATTCAGCCGGGACTTGCGATGAGTGCGGAATGGACGAATTCCGGTGCGCACCTTTCCACGGTGATTCTGACGGCTTCCGTTGCGTCGTTGGTGTTCGGGCTGGTGTTGACCATGCGTCAGCTGACCGCCTCGCCATTGACGAAACTTGGGCTTGTCGGCGCACCTCCGGCCCCTCCGAAACGCTGACGGCAAAACGTACGATCACGCCGAAAATTTCCGGCACCGGTCGCTCGCGCCACACGGACGGTTTGCCAACTGCATACGGTCAGTGAGTATTATTGCGTTGCAAACGCTAGTAATAAGGAGTGGCTATGGCTACCGGCAGCAAGCTCGTGATTGTGGAGTCTCCCACCAAGGCCAAGAAAATCGGTGGGTATTTGGGCTCCGAATATACGGTGATGGCCTCGGTCGGCCATATTCGAGATCTTGCGCAGCCGAGCCAGGTGCCGGCCGCCGACAAAACCAAATTCGGCAAGTTCGGCGTTGACGTGGAAGACGGATTCAAGCCGTACTACATCGTCGATGGCAACAAGAAGAAAACCGTGTCCGAGCTGAAAAGCGCGTTGAAAAAAGCCGACACCCTGTACCTCGCAACCGATGAGGATCGCGAGGGAGAGGCCATCGCCTGGCATCTGGTACAGACGCTCAAGCCGAAAGTGCCGGTTAAGCGCATGGTGTTCCACGAAATCACGAAGGAAGCCATCAAAGCGTCGCTTGACAATACTCGCGACGTTGACGACGACATGGTCGACGCCCAGGAAACCCGCCGTATTCTGGACCGCCTGTACGGCTATGAGCTTTCTCCGGTGCTGTGGCGCAAGGTTGGGCCTGGTCTTTCCGCGGGCCGTGTGCAGTCCGTCGCCACGCGTTTGATCGTGGAGCGCGAGCGCGAGCGTATGGCGTTCGTGCGTGCCCCGTATTGGGATGTCACCGCAACGTTGGAGGCGCCGGATGCCGATGGCAATAATGTTGCGTTCGAGTCTCGTATGGTGTCGTTGGGTGGCCGTCGTTTGGCTGGTTCCAAGGATTTCGGCGCCGATGGCAAGCTGACTGCGGCCGGTGCGAAGGATCAGGTCGTGCAGTTGGACGAGGCGCAGGCTTCCGCGATTGCGCAGGCATTGGAATTTGCAACGTTTACTGTCGCGTCGATGGAAACCAAGCCGTACCGTCGCCGTCCGGTTCCACCGTTTACCACGTCCACCTTGCAGCAGACCGCCGGCAATCGTCTCGGCATGAGCTCGCGTCAGACCATGCGTGCTGCGCAAGGATTGTACGAAAACGGCTATATCACCTACATGCGTACCGATTCGGTGACGCTGTCGCAAGAGGCGATCGCAGCCGCACGCGAAGCGGTCGTCAAGCATTTCGGCGAAAACTATCTGTCGGACGCGCCGAAACAATATGCCACAAAGACGGCAGGCGCGCAGGAAGCCCACGAATGCATCAGGCCGGCGGGCGCGAAATTCCGTGACCCTGCGGAAATCGCAAGCAAAGTGCCGGCCGACCAGCTCAAGCTGTACACGCTGATCTGGCAGCGCACGCTTGCCTGCCAGATGGCAGACGCAACCGGTTCCACGGCGACCGTGCGACTGTCCGCACCGACCGAATCGAATGGGGAAGCCATGTTCCAGGCTTCCGGCACTGTCATCGAATTCCCCGGCTTTATGAAGGCGACCGGTGAAGGCCGCCGCGCATCCGCCGAATCGAAGAAGGGCGATGCTGCTGGAAGCGTTGAACAGGCTGCGCAATCCGGTAAATCCAGCAAAGCGGATAAGAAGTCGGATGACAATGTGTCGCTTCCGCCGATGAATCCGGGCGATGCGCTCGCCGCGGTGGCGGTTGGTGCCGACGGACACGAAACTCAGCCTCCGGCGCGTTACACCGAAGCGTCGCTCGTGAAAACGTTGGAACAGAAGGAAATCGGCCGCCCGTCCACGTATGCGAGCATTATTTCCACGATCATCGATCGCGGGTACGTGTATGAGCGCGGTCGTGCGTTGATTCCGTCGTGGCTCGCGTTCTCCGTGGTCAAATTGCTGGAAACGAAGTTCCCGCGGTATGTGGATTACGAGTTCACTGCCGATATGGAAAGCGGTCTTGACCAGATCGCGAGCGGTCAGGAGACCGGCAGGAATTGGCTGACCCGCTTCTATTTCGGTTCCGGTGAGGGTGCCGCGCAGTCTGCGGACGAGGCGCATGCCGGCTTGCAGCAGCAGGTCGCGCAGTTGGGTGAAATCGACGCTCGCGAGATCAATACGATTGAGATCGGCGACGGTTTGCATGTGCGCGTCGGTCGATATGGCCCGTATTTGGAGGATATGAACCATCTGGATGATGAGGGCAATCCGAAGCGTGCCTCGCTGCCGGATACGCTCGCTCCGGATGAGCTGACGGTGGAAGTCGGTCATGATTTGATCGAGAACCATTCCGGCGGTCCGCGCGCTCTTGGCGTCGATCCGGTTTCCGGAGGCACCGTTGAAGTGCGTAATGGTCGTTTCGGGCCGTATGTTGCGCTGGTGATGCCTTCTGCCGATGCCGGCGATGCTGGTGATGCTGCCGGTGGCGCTAGTGAGAAGCCGAAGCGCGGCAAGGGTGCGAAGAAAGCCGCTGCCGATCGCCCGAAGATGGCGTCGTTGTTCAAGACGATGAGTCCGGAATCGTTGACGTTGGATGATGCGTTGCGTCTGCTGAGCTTGCCGCGTGAAGTCGGTTCGTATGAAGAGGTGGATGCGCAGACCGGTGAAGTGCAGACGGTTACCGTGCAAGCCAATAATGGTCGTTACGGTCCGTATTTGACGAAGACCGGTGCCGATGGCAAGTCGGATACGCGTTCGCTTGCTTCGGAAGATGAGATTTTCACGGTTGATGTGGATAAGGCGAAGGAACTGTTCGCCCAGCCGAAGTATGGCCGTGGGCGTGGCCGTGGTGCTGCGAAGCCGCCGCTGCGCGAATTGGGCGTCGATCCGGAAACGCAGAAGCAGGTGACCATCAAGGAAGGCTTCTACGGCGCGTATATCACCGATGGTGAGACGAATCGTACGTTGCCGAAGCAGTATGCTCCTGAGTCGATCGAACCGGCCGAGGCGTTCCGTTTGCTGGCTGAGAAGCGTGCGCAGGGCCCGTCGAAAAGGCGTGGACGTAAGACCGCCGCCGGCAAGGGCGGGGCTAAGAAGGCTGGTGCTGCCAAGGCTTCTAAGACTCCCAAGGCGGCTTCCGTCGATAAGGCTCGTGCCGATCGCCGTGCCAAGGTGCGCGAGTTGGCCGATAAGGGTTGGGCCAACACCCGTATCGCCAAGGAGATCGGTTCCACGCCGACCACGGTGAAGGCCGATGTGGAATGGCTTGCCGCCAACGAAGGCTACACCCGTCCCGCCGTAGTTCCCGCCCGGTGATGAACAGTCCGGTGGACTGTTCGTAGCAGTGAGCAGCGGTAGCGTTGCGAACGCCGCAATGTAGAGTGATGAATATGCAAGGCATATTCATCTCCTTTGAAGGTGTAGACGGCGTCGGCAAAACCACGCAGGTTGAACGGTTGCGTGCGTACGTTGAGGCGCAGGGGCGCGAATGCGTGGTCACGCGCGAGCCAGGCGGTACTGTGCTTGGCGTGGCGATTCGCGAGTTGCTGCTTGGCGGCGTGGAAGGTTCCGATGCGGATATCGCTCCGCGTGCGGAGGCGCTGCTGTTCGCCGCTGACCGTGCCCAGCATGTTGCCGAGGTGATTCGCCCTGCACTGGAACGCGGTGCCGTGGTAATTACCGATCGGTACCTTGATTCTTCTCTTGCATACCAGGCTGGCGGCCGCGAATTGACGGCAGGTGAAATCCGCGACTTAAGTATGTGGGCAACGTGTGAGCTATTGCCGAATCGCACGTATCTGCTGGATCTTGACCCTGTGCAATCGCATGCACGACTGCAGCATGATGAAGATCGCATGGAATCCGCGGGAAACGATTTCCAACGTCGTACACGACAGGCGTTTCTTGACTTGGCAAAGGCGGAATCGCAACGCTTCCGCGTGATTGATGCCAGCCAATCCATCGATGAAGTATGGGCGCATATTCAGTCTGATTTTACGCAAATCAGTCAAATGAAAACTTTCCAATCGGAGGCCGCCCAGTGAGCGTGTGGGATTCGATTGTCGGCCAGCAGCAGGTTGTCGAACAACTCAAAGCCATCGCAAGTGGCGATCCGAAAGCCATTGCGCAATCCTGGCTGATTTGCGGCCCTCCCGGATCGGGCCGTTCCAATGTGGCGCGCGCGTTCGCGGCGGCGTTGGAGAGCCCCGATCATGGTCTTGGCGACGAGCCGACCAAAGCCGCGCAGCAGGTGCTTGCCGGCACTCACCCCGACGTGACCGTGCTGGCCACCAACAAAGTGACCATCGGCATCGACGAGGTGCGAAACATCATCACTACGTCCGAGCAGATGCCAAGCACTGCGCCGTGGCGCATCATCATTATCGAAGATGTCGATCGCATGCTGGAACGCACCACCAACGTGTTGCTCAAGGAGATTGAGGAGCCGAGTGAGCATACGATTTGGCTCTTGTGTGCGCCGAGTGCGCAGGACGTGTTGCCGACGATTCGCTCGCGCACTCGCATCGTCAATCTTGCCGTGCCCTCCACGCAGGCGGTGGCTGCATTTCTGAAACAAAATGGCGGATTCGAGCCGAAAATCGCGGCGCGTGCCGCACGTCTTGCGGAAGGGCATATCGGCATCGCGCGCTTGTATGCGAAGAATGAGCAGGTCATGTCTGACCGCGACGAGCTGATTGTGGGCGTGCTTGGATTGCGTCGCGCGTCGGATGCGGTACTGCTTGCCGGCAATCTTATCGACAATGCGAAGGCGCAGGCCGAAGCGGAGGTGAAGGTCAAAGCGGCAGAGGCGGAAGCTGATTTTCGCAGAGTCAATGGGCTTGGGGCGAAGGATCGTATTCCTCCGAAGCTGCGTGGCGCATACAATGCGATCGCCAAAAAAGACGAGCTGAAGCGTCAGACCACGCGACTTACACGTGATGTGCTTGACCGTGCGTTGAACTCGATTGCCAGTATTTACCGTGATGTGGCTGTGTTGCAGAACAATGCCGAGGATTCGGTGGGGCTGATTAATTTGGAGAATCGTTCGTCGATCACCGAACTGTCGGTGCGGCTTACGCGTGGGGGAGCGGTGCGGCGGCTGGAGGATATCGCCGTCGCACGTCGCCGTCTGGCCGGCAATGGCAATCCCGTACTGGTCTTTGAAGCTCTCTTCTGCTCCCTCATCGCCAGCTAGGGCTAGCGGCGTTGGCACATACTGTTTTCCGAGGGCAGATTCTTCCAGCGGGTGGGGAAATGGTTGTTTGGCTGTATGATTCTGGCTTGCTATCGTGCGATAACTGCCGGCAAAATTGCAAAAATTGCGATTTAGCGCTGGCAGTTGGTGGATTCGCGGACGATGAGTTGCGGCGCGAGTGAGATGTGCGCGGGGCTGCCGGGGGCGTCGTTGAGTAGGCGTAGCGCTTCGGAGACGATTTGTTTGAACGGCGGGCGCACGCTGGTCAGCGCCGGCATGGTGGTGCGTGCAATCGGCGAATCGTTGTAGCCAACCACCAGCACATCTTGAGGCACGCGAAGCCCGAGCGAATGCAACGCCACCATCACACCGAATGCGATCGCATCGTCGGCACACACCACTGCCTCCGGCTGCACGAGCGGCTCGGAAAACAGTCGCATGGCGCAGTCGAATCCGCGCTGCACGCTACGGTCTCCGAACTTGTTCCATTCGGTTTCGGTGGCAAGATGGTGCGCTCGCATCTGCGTGTGGAACATGGCGAACAGTTCCGCCGATTCGAAGGAGATTTCCTTGCCGGCCATGTATGCCACGGATGCGATGCCACGTTCGGCCAAATGCCTGATCACGATTTCCATGGCGGCGTTTTCGTCGATGCTCACCATGGATGTGCGGGATGAGCATCGACGGCCGCCCACCTGCACAATCGGCAGTGTGGAGGCGTAATGTTCAAGTTCCTCGGAAAGGTAGGCTCCCCAGGCGGGCAGTACGATCAGCCCGTCAACATGGCGGTCCACCAACGATTTGATGCGTTGGATCTGCGTGGCCTGATCGCCGCCGATGCCGAGCAGCAGTTGCTGCGAATCCACGTCGATGACGGGTTCGATTTCGTCAAGCAGTTGCGCGCAGAACGGGTCGGTGGCGGTTGGAATCACCAGTCCGATGGTGTTGGTGACGGTGCTGCGCAATGCGCTCGCCGCATAATTGACCGAATAGTTGAGGTGTGCCGCGGCGGCTCTCACACGTCGTGCGATGTCGTCGTCTTTGGTGCGTTTTCCGGAAAGCACGCGGGAGACGGTGGCGATGGAGACGTTGGCCAGCGCGGCGACGTTCGTGATTGAACTGTTCGCCGAAGTAGCCGAAGCCGAGGCGTTGTCGGTTGTGCGTGCCATGCTCTCCTCCCAAAATCATTCGAAGTATTGGATTATTCGAATTGCTGCCGTGTCTCAATCGCGTATTCAGGAATAAAACAGCCACCCGTCGAATGCGGCAGGTGGCTGAAGCAAGTATCGCAATCATGCATATGGAATTGCGATTGCATTGCGATTTCGTAACTGAAGATTGTTGAATATCTTGCGAAATCCTCGAAAATCTTCAGAAAAGAAGATCACTCGGCGTTGACGAGGATGTTCAGCAGGTTGTCTGCCACGGTTTCGTCGTCGGCGCCCTGCACGTCGATGACCACGGAATCGCCCTGCTTGATGCCCAGGCCCATGATGGACAGGATGGAGCCTGCCGGAACCGGGTTGCCGCCTTCCTTGGCGATGGTGACGGTGCAGCCGGAGGCGGTGACGGCCTGGGAGAACTGTGCGGCCGGACGAGCGTGGATACCGACGGGATCGTTGATGACGGTGGTGCGGGTTGCCATGATGGACACTCCTTTGAGTCGTTATTGTTGTTTGTTTTCTGTTGTGTTATTTGAAAGTCGTGCTGCTTGCCGAGCGAAATGCATCGGTGCGCCGCTGGTGATTACTATAGCACTTTTTCCACGAAACGCAGAAAACGTTTACTGGTTGTGTGTTGCGGTTTAAAGCGTGTATACTGTGGGCAGGCTGAAAATGATTTACCGGCAAAGACGGTGGAAATCATTGCGGTAACTCAACGCGCAAGGCAGGCGCGGAAATCACAAGAACACGTTCGGCTCGCGTTCCTTTCGCGAGCAAACAACAAACGCAAACGACAAAACAAGGAAACAGGTCAAAGGAGTTCACATGATCATCAAGGGTGTTGGCATTGGTCGCGGCGTTGCAGTCGGCCCGGTCATCCGTATGGCGCAGCCGCTGCCGGAACCGTCGGACGCCCCGCGTGCGGAAGGCATTGCCGCCGAAAGCGAAATCGCCCGCGTGGAAAAGTCCCTCGCACTGGTGAACGCCGACCTGAACCGTCGCGCCGAAGAGGCCGCCAATGGTGACGAAGGCGCCAAGCAGGCCGCTCCGATTCTGCAGGCCATCGCCATGTTCGCTTCCGATCCGTCGCTGGCTGAATCCATCAAGGGGCTGATCCAGCAGGGCAAGACCGCCGAACGCGCGGTGCTCGAAGGCTTCGCCGCGGTGGAAGACATGTTCCGCGCCATCGGTGGATATCAGGCCGAGCGCGCCGCCGATCTGCATGATGTCGGCCAGCGCGTGATCGCCGACCTTATGGGCGCTCCCGCACCGGGCCTGCCGCAGAGCGAAACCCCGTTCGTGCTCGTTGCCGAAGATCTTTCCCCCGCCGACACCGCGGCGCTCGACATGAGCAAGACCCTCGCCATCGTCACCTCGCAGGGCGGCCCGACCTCGCACACCGCCATCCTGGCCCGTGCCCGCGGCATCGTGGCGGTTGTTTCCGCAGCCGAAGCCGAGAATCTGACCGACGGCACCACCGTGGTCGTCAATGCGGCCAAGGGCGAACTGGTCGTCGACCCGACCGAAGAGGAGATCGCCGCAGCCGAAGCCGCCAAGTCCCGCGCGGCCGCAGCCAAGGAACTGCGCGGCAATCCGGGCTCCACCAAGGACGGCCACCTCATTCCGCTGCTCGCCAACGTGGGCAAGCCGGCCGATGCAGCTAAGGCGCTGGAATATGGCGCTGAAGGCGTTGGTCTGTTCCGTACTGAATTCCTGTTCATCGGCAACTCCGAGCCGCCGACCGTCGAAGAGCAGACCCGCGCTTACACCGAGCTGTTGAGCCAGTTCCCGGGCAAGAAGGTCGTAATTCGTATGCTCGATGCCGGCGCTGACAAGCCGCTGCCGTTCCTCACTCCGGAAGACGAGCCGAATCCAGCCCTCGGCCTGCGCGGTCTGCGCACCCTGCGCGCCCACATGGACGTGCTCGAAGGCCAGCTCAAGGCGCTCGCCGCAGCCGATGCCGCCACCGACGCGAACCTGTGGGTCATGGCCCCGATGGTTGCCGACCAGCATGAGGCTGACTATTTCGTGAAGCTTGGCAAGAGCTTCGGTCTGAAGTTCGTGGGTGCGATGGCTGAAGTGCCGTCGATCGCGCTTATGGCCGATAAGGTGGCCGACGTGGCCGACTTCGTGTCGATCGGCACCAACGATCTGACCCAGTACACGCTGGCCGCCGACCGTACGCTCGGTTCCGTTGCCAACTATCAGACCGCCTGGCATCCGGCGGTGCTGCGTGCCATCAAGATGATCTGCGACGCGGGCAACGCCAAGGGCATGCCGGTGGGCGTGTGCGGCGAGGCCGCTGCCGATCCGGACTTGGCCGTAGTGCTGGCCGGTCTTGGCGTGAACTCCCTGTCCATGACTCCGGTGGCACTCGACGACGTGCGTGCCTCCCTTGCCGAAGTCACCTTCGAAGAGGCTCAGGCCCGTGCCGAAGCCGCCCTCAACGGCGACTTCTACCACCCGGCCAACTGAGCCGTACTAGCTGTGCCTATCGCCTGTAACGCCTTGTTTTTCAAGCGATGTGAGGTCTGATAGGCCCTGTTTCCCGGACCGACCCCTGCCCGCGTGCCCCACAGGCTCGCCGCAGGGGTCGTTTCGTTATGTTTCGTTATGCCGTCAATTGAAACCTTGTATGAGTCAGACGCTTGAGGGATACTGGGTGCATGAAGATTTCCGCAGATTTCACCGTCATTCCCGACGCGTTTGCCAAGGCGGCGCCGCCTGAGAACTGCATCGACGGTACGCCGATTGTTTCCTTCCCCTTCTACATTGATGCGCTTGATCCTGCAGTGCAGTTCCTGCATTGGGAATTCGTTGATCCGGATTCAATTCCGGTATGCGGTTTCCAGTGGAATCATTGGTCCCTCGCGAACCTGCCCGTGGATGCGCTGATGTACGATTTCAACGATTCTCACGCGCTCGCGATTCCGGCTGATTTCTCGCGCACGGTTTCCGCGATGATTCCTGAAACGGTTCAGGGACGCACGTCCGCCGCCTCGCCGTTGCTGCAGGGCCGCAGCAGTGATCCCGCAGTGACGATGCGTTACAACGGTCCATATCCGCCAGATCAGGATCATGACTACTATCTGCATGTGTGGGGTACCACGGCTCCGCTCGCCGGCCTCAATCAGGGATTCTGGCTCAACGAAATGGAACGTGCGCTGCGTACTTCCGGTACAATCGTTGATCAGGGCGCTATTTTCCTCACTGGAAAAGCCTGATTTGTGAAAGAGGATCTCAAGTAAGGCCAGAAATTTGATTTCCGCAACAATATAACGATATAAAGATGCGGAAATCAGAAATATATCCGACGAAAACGTATTGACAATAATCGAAAGGATTGCTGAATAATTATGGCGTGCACCACGATTTTGGTTGGCAAAGACGCAAGTTATGACGGATCGACCATCATCGCCCGTAATGAAGATAGTGCAAATGGTGAGTTTTGCCCGAAGCGCTTCATCGTAGTCAAGCCTGAAGATCAGCCGCGCAAGTACAAGAGCGTGCTTTCGCATGTTGAAATCGATCTTCCTGACAATCCGCTGCAGTATACGGCTGTGCCGAATGCCGATCCGAAGGAAGGCATTTGGGGCGAAGCTGGCGTGAACGAAGCGAACGTTGCCATGAGCGCCACCGAAACGCTCACCACCAATGAGCGTGTGCTCGGTGCCGATCCGTTCGTGGAACTCACGCCGGCCAAAGGCAAGGAAGGCGAAGAGGGCTATGAGCCGGAAGTCGCCGGTGGCATTGGCGAAGAGGATTTCCTTACTCTCGTGCTGCCGTACGTCACCACCGCCCGTGAGGGTGTGGAACGTTTGGGCGCTCTGCTTGAGGAGTATGGCACGTATGAGATGAACGGCGTTGCTTTCTCCGACGTCGACGAGATCTGGTGGCTGGAAACCGTTGGCGGCCATCATTGGATCGCCAAGCGTGTGCCGGACGAAGCGTATGTGACCATGCCGAACCAGCTGGGCATTGACGAATTTGATCTTGAAGATGCGCTTGGCGAGCAGGAGGACCACATGTGCTCCGCCGATCTGGCCGAGTTCATCGAACGCAACCATCTTGACCTGTCGGTGGAGAATTCCACTCCGTTCAACCCGCGTGACGCGTTCGGCTCCCACTCCGATTCCGACCACGTGTACAACACTCCGCGTGCCTGGTACATGCAGCGTTTCCTTAACCCGTACGACGAGCAGTGGGATGGTCAGGATGCCGACCACAAGCCGGTTTCCGACGATATTCCGTGGGCTCGCCAGCCGGAACGCAAAATCACCATCGAAGATGTGAAGTATGTGCTGAGCTCCCACTATCAGGGCACTCCGTACGATCCGTATGGAAAGCTTGGCGACCAGCGCACCCGCCACATGTTCCGCCCGATCGGCATCAACCGTCAGAGCCAGCTTGCGGTGATGCAGATCCGCCCGTACCGCCCGCAGGTGAGCCGTGCGATCCAGTGGATCGCCTATGGTTCCAATCCGTTCAACACGCTCGTGCCGTTCTTCCCGAACGTCAACTCCACGCCGAAGTATTTGGAAGATACCACCACGCGCGTCACGTCCGAAAACTTCTATTGGGAGAACCGCATCATCGCGGCCCTGTGCGATTCCAGCTTCGCCGACACCGCCAACGCCGTGGAACGCTATCAGGAGAAGACCGGCGCGATGGGCCACCGCATGGTTGCCTCTACCGACGAGCAGATCGAACGTTTGGTGGGTGACGTGACCGACGAATTCGATGCGGAAGACGAAATCGGCGATGTTCAGCCTATGGAACCGGATGAAATCATCGAAGCCGTGCGCAACGGCGAAGCCCGTGAAATCCTTGCCGCAGCCAACGAGACCATGGCCGCGCAGCTCAAGGAGGAAACCGACAAGCTTCTTGATTCCGTGCTGTACACCGCCAGCATGAACATGAAGAACGGCTTCCACATGTCGGACTTCTAAAATCTCACTATTCGGCTCTCGTGACCACGTTGCGGGAGCCAATTATTTTCCGCAATACAACATCGTTAGAATGACGTGCATTCCAATTTGAAGAAAGGAACCCCAGTGACCAGCATTGAGGATTTCACCAGCCAGTACGGCTTGGTGCAGAAGATTGATGCGTTCGGCTATCTCGATTATTTGAAGAATGATCCGGATGCTCCACGCAAGCATGGCAAGGTCGTGCTCGTCACCGCCGATACTCCGCTGAAGGCGTCTCGCGGCGAGGGCAAGACCACCACCACGATCGCGCTGATCGACGCGTTGCGTGAGCGTGGCATTGATGCGGCCGCAGTGCTCCGTCAGCCGAGCATGGGCATTACCGCTGCCGGTTCCAAGGGTGGCGCTTCGGGCGGCGGCAAGGCTTCCCTGACCCACCCTGAGCTGATCGACTGGGGTCTGTGCGGCGAAATGGGCGCTATCGAAGCGGCCCAGAACCTGCTGGTTTCCTTCGCTGAGAAGGCCATCGACGACGGCAAGCTCGACGATATCGCCGTGCCGCGCGTTTCCGAAGTGCCGTCCCGTTCGCTGCGTCAGATCGCGGTGGACCGCGGCAAGGGCAATGTGGCCGAGCGTGTGGTGCTCACTCCGACCTGCGAGCTCATGCAGATCGTGGTGCTCTCCCGTTCCATGGATGAGATCGCCGAGCGCGTTGCCAAGATGATTGCCGGCACGAAGGACGGCAAGGCCGTTACGTTCGGTGAATTCGTTGATTTGTGGCGCATTACCGGCATTCTTTCCGATGCGGTGAAGCCGGCGAAGACGGAAACGGTGAATGGTTCTCCCGTGTATGTGCACGGCGGTCCGTTCGCGAACGTGTCGATCGGCATTCCGACGCTGGTTTCCGTGGAAATGGCGTGCGCCCTGCATGATGTGGTGATCGTCGAGGCCGGTTACGGTGCTGACGCGGGCGCTCAGAAGTGGCTTGACATTGCTTGCCGCGAGTATGGCGCACAGTGGCCGTCCGCCGCGATTGTGGTGACCCGCGCTTCCACCTGGCGTGACGATCCGGCGCTTGCCTGGCGTTACCCGTTCCACGTGCAGCGTTTGGAAGGTCTTGATATTCCTACGTTCCCGCTGATTAACCTGTGGGATGGCGAAGACGATCAAATTCCGGCGTTGCAGCAGACCGCCAAGGATCTGGAGTTCCGCGAGCCGATTATCGGCAACCTGTATCGCGATGGCGGCGATGCGCTCGCCCCGCAGCTTGACGCGTTTGTTGACGTGGTGGTGAATGGTTCCATGCCGGCCACGCCGCACAGCCACAAGGGTATGGCTCTGGTGGAGAACGTGCGTTGGGTTGCCGAAAACGCGTACGGTGTTCCGGCAGATCGCGTGATCCTGAAGGACGGTTTTGCTGAATCGCTTAATAAGGCGGTGGACCTGTGCGCCAGCGCCGGTATTGATTTCGGTTCGCTTGCACTGGTTGCGGTGAAGTCTCCGGCCACGATGACTGACAACGATTCCGCTCCGGCTGAAGAGCGTACGGTGACGTTGAAGAAGGTTGAAGTGCATTCCGGTGCCGGTTTGGTGCATGTGAATCTCACCGTTTCGTTGACCACGCCGATGCCGAAGATCGTGTGATAAACGAGTCGTAGCGTTCTGATCGCAACATTTTAGGGCGGTCACTTGCGTATATGCGTAGGTGACCGCCTTTTTGCACCTTAATTTCGGCGGTTTCTAGCGAACGTCGCAACGCCATGACCTCGAAGGAACGGAGGTGACTTCGTCAGAAGTTGCCGCCGTTCCAGCCCCAGTCGGTGGTGGCGGTGTAGCGGATGTACGTGCGGTCGGCCGGGATGCCCAGTTCCTTCTCCAACGCGGCCATGATCTGCTCGGTCAGCTTCTCCCAGGCGGAACCGGGCACGGAACGACCGAACACGTTCACCTCGACGTATGCGGCCGGCTTGGAATCGTCGCCGCCGAAATAAATCGGCATATTGTCTTCAAACGGGCACATCAGCCAGCCTTCGGACTTGCCGGGAACGGCGGTGATCGCCTTGCCGTATGCGGACTTCAGCGCCTCGCGCTGCTCGGGAGTGGTGGAAACGGAAACATGGGTGTGGATGACTGGCATGATGCTCTCCTTAAATTGTTGGAATCAGCCTTTGCGGTTCACCTCCAGTCTAGGCGTCGAACGGCGCAGTCGGGGTGGTTGTGTGAGAAATTTTGGGCTTTGCCTGAACGGCTGCCAAGGTGGTCTGCGTGCGCGTGTTAAATATTCGTTGTGAGAAAACTGATTGAACAGCTTATGAAATTTGGCCTCGTTGGCGTGATCGCCTTCATTATCGACTGGGGCATTCTGAATCTTCTCGTCGGCGTATTCCGCATGCACAACGTGCTCGCCGCAACCATCTCGTTCATTATTTCCCTGATTTTCAACTACATTGCCAGCATGAAACTGGTGTTCAAGCACCGTGACGACATGGCCCGCTGGATGGAAATCCTTATTTTCGTGATTGGCGCGCTGATCGGCCTGTTCATGAACGACGCCATTATTTGGATCTCCACGTATGGCATGAACCATGATGCCTACGTGTCGCAGAGCACGGAATATCTGATTCGCACCAATGTCGGCAAGCTCATCGCCACCGCCGTGGTGATGGTGTGGAACTTCCTGACACGCAAATGGTTGCTCGACGATACGCACACCAACGCCATGAACCGTTTGCGCAAGGCTGACAACCGCCTCACGCCGGAAGAGCTGGAAGCCAAGTGGCAGAACAGCTTCTCGCACAAGCTTGGCATATGGTCGCTGGAACACACTCCCAACGGCTGGCCCAAGTAGTCCTGAATTCGGAAAATCTGCCTGCACAACCCGGAAATCTGCCCTGATCAAATCTGCCCTGATTCCCGACTCGCGCAGACGGCCGGACAGTCCTGAATATGAAAAGGCGGTGCCTTACACCTATAAAGGTATAAGCACCGCCTTTTCGTATGCTCTGCATGCTTTACGTGCGAAAGGTCACACGCTTACGGTGGTAAGCATGGGCTGCTCGGTGGAGTCCTTGATCTGCTTGAAGCCGAACAGGGCGATCGCCAGCGAGGTGAGCGCCAGAGCCGTCACTACAATGAAACCACCGTGTGATCCCATACGGTCGATGAACTGGCCGGCAATCGCCGAGCCGACGGAACCGCCGATTGAGTTCATCGCACCCATCCAGGCCATGCCTTCGGTGAAGCGTGTGGGCGGCACCAAGTGCAGCATCAGCTGGTTGCCGTTCACCCACGTCGGTGCCTGGCATACGCCGATGAACAGGTAGATGATCATGATCACCCACAGATGTTTGGCGAACATGAACGAGCCGATGCCCAGATCGACCACGGCAAGGCAGAAGTAGAAACGCTTCCACAGCGGAATCGTCCAATTCTTCGCACCATACACGAGCGCGCCGATCAGCGAGCTGAACGAGAAGCAGGCGAACACGAAACCGGTGTACTGCTTCATATTCGCTTCCGTGGCGAACGCGACGATCGAAATGCCGGCGGCCGACTGGAACGCGCCCAAACCGAACCACGTCACGCATACGGCGATTAGGCCCGGCCCCCAAATCGACTCCTTGTGCCCGGCATTCACATCGGCGGCGGCCTGATCCATGGCGGCCTGCACTTCCGCAGCCGTTTTGCCTTCGGAACGTGCGCGATCGCGAGCGTACTCAATGGCCGCTTCCGCCTGCAACGCCTTGGAACGGGCGGCTTCGCGCTCACGGTATTCCTTGCGGGTCATGCCCGCTTCGCGAGCCAGCTGCGTCTGCGATTTCGGCTCGGTGGAAAGTTCGGTGAGGAACATGAGCGCACCGACCACCACACACACGCCAGTGAATGAGAATGCCAACAGCCCGGAAATCACGGCCAGTGTGGAGGCGAGCGGATTGCCGATCACCCACATGCATTCGTCGAACACGCCGGAAAGCGAAAGCGCGCGGTTGGTTTTCTCCGTGTCACCTTTAAGCAGCGTGGTCCAACGCTGACGGCTCATCGCGCCCCACGGCGGAATCGCCGCCATGAACGGTACGATACAGAACAGAATCCACGACGGCACTCGGGCGGTGATGCAGGAAACCAGTGCGGTCGCCGCAATCATCCACACGATGATTGTCGGAATCGACACCTGACGCTGGCCGAACTTGTCAACCAGCTTGCCGAGCACCGGGCTCGCAACGGCCAGCGCGATCGCCTGCACGGCCGTCAGCGCGCCTGCCAGCGAATAATTGCCGTAATAATGCTGCACGGAAATCGTAATCGTCATGCCGACCATCGGGAACGGCATGCATGCGATCACTGAACCGACCGAAAATCGGGCGGTGTGCGGTATGCGAAGAAGCTCCGCGTACCCTCCGAAAAGATGTTGGCCGATGCTTTTGGCGCCGGCGAGGACTGAATTGGTCATGTTTTGCCGCTCCTTTCTGCTCACGGTTGGTGCTTGCGTCCGCTGCGTTGCGTTGCCGCGGACCGCTTGATATACCCTTGTCCTGTCTTGATTGTTTGCTCTCCAGCCCCAGTCTCTCACTTCAACCTTGCTTGAACGTCAATCGATTGACGTTCAAGCGTGTTGCATAGGGGGTGGAGACTGGTTGTGTGCCATTTTCTTGAACTAGACAACTTTATGCGGAGGTACTGTCGCAACACGCGGTGCATTGAGGTTGGCAGACATAATTCGATTGGCTATTTTGTAAGTACTCACCACACGTTCACTTGGTGGACGAAAAGATGTCCGGCGGGCGAAAGACGGTTGTTGCAAAATGGTTGCGCAACGCTTCCAAAGCTTGCGATTGCAGAATTTTCGTTCCATCGGTCAACGTCAGCAGTCCGGCAGCATCTTGCGGAAAGGCGGTAGGGATGCCCGCAACAACCATCCATTTCGTACGTCACGGCAAAGTCGAAAATCCAGGGCATTTGCTCTACGAACGACTGCCCGGATTCCACCTGTCGGAAGTGGGTGTGCGCATGGCGCAGGCGACCGCGCACTACATTGCCGTCAATCCACGACTCAACACAGTTTCCGCCATCTACTCGTCGCCGCTGGAACGCACGCGCGAAACGGCCGGCGAAATCCTCACCGCACTCAACGAAGTGCGTGAAACCCGTGGCGAGGAGCCGCTGGAACTCACCACCGACGAGCGCATCATCGAAGCGCGCAACGAATTCCGCGGCACGCGCATCGGCTACGGCGAAGGCGCACTCTGGAAAAACGGCAACTGGAAGCTGGTACGCAACCTGTGGAAGCCAAGCTGGGGTGAAAGCTACCAGTCGATCGCGCATCGTGTGCAAGCGTTCGCCCTCGAAAAAGTGGGGGAGCATCCCGGCGAGCAAATCATCGTAGTCAGCCATGAATCGCCCATCTGGAGCTACAGGCACATGCTGGAAACCGGGCACCCGGAACATAATATGCTGCTACGCCATACGGCACTCGCCTCCATCACTTCCATTACGTACGATTGCGATACACGCAAAGTATTGTCGATCGCTTACGTCGATCCCGCGGCCGACGTGAAATAGCGCATAATGCGGCATGGAATCGCCGGATTGGAAACTTTTGACCGAGACACGCGACAATGAGTGCGGCGGTTGTTGAAAGAACGGGGATTCCATGCAATCATGGAAGGGCTGGATGCTGTTGGGTCCAGTGAGGAAAACAAAATGTCGAAGCTGCAAAGGGGCACGCATGGCTTTCACTATCAACAACGGAGCGCTTTATCAATTATTCGATAGGCCTCATATGAAAATTGCCATCGAAAGCTGTGTTGGAGTGGTGGAATTATGGCCGCTGCAAACCGTTCAGGAGATGGAGAATGACGCAAAGTACACGGAAGATCTGCAAGTAAGATTCTCCTGCACCATGGCAAGGGCAATGCTGCGATTGTCCCACGGGATTAACCCGTCCGTGGCGGAAGCCGTGTACGAGGGAATGGACGAGATTCCGGGTTGCGATCCGGAAATTGTGCAAGCGCTCACGCGGGCCAATCAGGCATACGATGTGATGCGCAATTATTCCGAAACCAACAATGCCGACCTGTTCTTCGAAGCGGCCGACATTCTGGGCATCTTCATCGACGCCCATGTCGAGACGGAAGTCCGCAATATACTGCAAAAGATCGTGGAGTACATTCGGCAGAGCGTCAGCCTGGGCTTCGACGGCGGAGCGCTGGAAGATGTCAACTACTGCTACGCTTTCACCACGACCCCAAGGACGCTCACCGGGCGATTCCTCGCGGCGCTCGCGGTGGGTGACGGTCTGATGAATCTCATGTGCGAAGGCATTGACGATGTGGACGAACAGACCGTGCGCGTGCTGCCGGTGATGCTGTACATCAACGAGTTGTGCGAGCAGATGGCTGTTCCGCCGATCTATGTCGGCGACGTGACCTTGTCTCGAATGGTTGCGCTGCGTAATGCTGTGCGTGAGGCGGGCAGGGCAACGCCGCTCGAGGAGAATTCCTTCTGCGACAACACATTCACCATAACCGCGGACAATGTCATTCCGTGCGCGGGCATGGAGTGGGATCATCATGCGGAGTGCCTGCGTTGGGATCCGAAGAGGGCCGAGCAGGAAGCCAAAGATGAAGATGAACGTAAGAGCAAGGAAGCGCTCGCTGAAAAGTTCAATTTGATGACGGACGCTATGAAAAGTATGAGCTACATGGATGATTCCGATGATTCGGGTGATTCAGGCGAAGGTGCGGATGCTGCGTGACGTGGGCAATCCGAGATAATCCGAATTAGTGGGAATTATCGATATAGGAATAAGAAAATCCCGGCACTTGCGATTGCGGTGCCGGGATTTTCTTTATGTAGTACTGATTATTGCAAGTTCGGTTCTTAAGTTCAGTGCTGAACCTGCATATTTCGTCAATGCTGTATGTTGCCGTACACGGTAGGATCGTCGGAATCGTCGGAATCGTCGGATCCGTACGGGGTCTGGCCCTGCGAATCGTTGCCGAACGTGGGGCGATCGAACTGCGTCTGGTCAAGCTGGGTGGACTGTTCCGGAACCGTAGGCAGCGGAGGCATGCTCGGCATGGAAGGGGCTTCGGGTGCCGGGGCTGCATGCGGAGTTGCCGGGGCGGCCGGAGTGTACTGGGCGGCTGGAGCGGCTGGCATCGCAGGTGCCGCGTACTGATCGGTCGGAGTTCCGTAAGGAGCGCCATACGGGTTGCCGTACGGAGTGTTGGTGGCTGCCGGGGCTGGGGTCGGAGCGCCATACGGGTCTGCGGTGGGCATTGCCGGAGTCGGCGCAGGCATTGCAGGTGCCGGAGCGGCTGCCGTATACGGATCAGCGGTTGGCGTCGGAACAGCCGCTGCGTACGGGTCGGCGACCGGTGCCGGAGTGCCGTTCGGGGCGTATTGTGCGGTTGCGGTCGGTGGCATGCCCGGGGCTGGGGCGTAGCCGTTGCCGGCTGCCGGATCGTCGAAGCGTGCGCCGGCTGGATCGGTCTTCTTGGCCATGAGCACAATGAGCACGATCGACGTGGCCAGGCATGCGATGAAACCGATGATCAACAGGAGTATGCCGGCTGTGCCAGTCGAGCTCGATCCGCCACCGATTACGGAAATGGCGCCAAGTCCCGTCATGACGAGGCCGACGCTCAGCAGAACGCCACCGATGAAGTCAATCGCGTAGAGGATGACCAGCGTGGTGCCGGCCTTGTTGGTGTCGTGCAGGCGGCGAACGGAAAGCGCAAGGGAGGGAACAATCGTTGCCAGTGCCCAAATGGTGTTGACGAAGCTTTGCATTCCATTGGCTGTATTGCTGTCGATGATGGCGCCCAACACCGCGAAGATGACGGCAAACGCGATCTGGATGATGAATGTGCACAGAACCCACCACCAGAATTCGCCGCGGGAGGCGCGGCCCTTGAACGTGGCGTACTTTTTCCAGAAGCGGATGAACGCCTCGCCGATGGTGCAGTTGTAGGCCGGCTGGTCGAGCGGAGCGGTCAGTGCGAAGAAGCTGCCGGACCCCTGTGGCTGAGGTTGCGGTGCGCCGTATTGCGGCTGCTGCTGGTTGTATCCGGCCGCATTGCCGTATTGCGGTGCGCTGTATTGAGGCGCGCCATACTGGGGTGCCTGCTGGCCGTAGTCGGGTGCGCCGTATTGCGGTGCCTGCTGGCCGTAATCATTCTGACCGTAGGAGCCGTAACCGCCATATTGCTGGGCCTGCTGCGGGTTCTGCGGATTATATTGGTTGGGGTCCGTCATTAGATTACCCTTTCGGAAAGTGAATCGACATCAAAAAAGTGAAGTCGATTAACACAATACTCTTGCATCGCCAAAAATACTGAAAAATATTGCAGTGTGGGACAATCCCGACGGACCCCGCAAAAATCCCCTTTGACTTGGGCATCTTCTGACGCGTTGGGGAAGTCCGTCGATGGCGCGGCTCATGCCCAGCATGGTGTTGTAAGGATTGGTGGCTGCGATCATCGGGTCAATTAGCTGCAGGATGTTCATGACCGCGAAAAGCGAGTTGGTGCGTGGGACTGGATGGCACGTCCGGTTTGCGGGGCACAATGGAGCTTATGACTGAAGCTGAAAACACCAAACCAGAACTTCCTGAGCATGTTCGCGTGCGTTTCTGCCCGTCCCCGACCGGCATTCCGCACGTCGGCATGGTCCGCACCGCACTGTTCAACTGGGCTGAGGCCCGCCATACCAAGGGCACGTTCGTGTTCCGTATTGAAGATACGGACGCCCAGCGCGACTCCGAGGAAAGCTACAACCAGATCATCGAAGCCCTGAATTGGCTGGGCATCGACTGGGACGAGGGCATCAACGTGGGTGGCCCCGACGGCCCGTACCGCCAGTCCGAGCGCGGCGACATCTACAAGGATGTCGCAGCCAAGCTGCTTGAAGCCGGCTATGCATACGAATCCTTCTCCACTCCGGAAGAAATCGAAGCGCCCGAAGGCTTTCGGTTACGACGGCTACGACCGTGATCTCACCGAAGAGCAGAAGGCCGCCTTCCGTGCCGAAGGCCGCAAGCCCGCCCTGCGTATCCGCATGCCCGATGAGGATGTCGCGTTCGACGATCTGATCCGTGGCCGCATCGAGTTCAAGGCTGGTTCCGTGCCGGATTACGTGATCGTGCGCCCGAACGGCGATCCGCTGTACACGTTGACCAACCCGGTCGACGACGCCATGATGAACATCAACGTGGTGCTGCGCGGCGAGGACCTGCTGAGCTCCACCCCGCGTCAGATCGTGCTCTACCGTTACCTGATCGAGCTGGGCGTGGCCAAGGAAATGCCGCTGTTCGGCCACATGCCGTACGTGATGGGCCAGGGCAACAAGAAGCTTTCCAAGCGTGACCCGGAATCCAATCTGTTCCTGCATCGCGACAACGGTTTCATTCGCGAAGGCCTGCTGAACTACCTGGCGCTGCTGGGTTGGTCCATCGCCGCCGACCGCGACGTGTTCTCCATGGAAGAAATGATCGAAAAGTTCGACGTGCGTGACGTCAAGGCCAATCCGGCCCGTTTCGACCTCGACAAGGCCATTTCCATCAACGCCGAGCACATCCGTATGCTTGAGCCGCAGGACTTCCTGAACCGTGCCGTGCCGTACCTGAACCGCGATGGCGTGGTCTCCGCCGATTCCTGGGATGCGCTGACCGATCGCGAGCGTGAGGTGCTGTCCGCTTCCGTGGAGCTCGTGCAGCCGCGCGTGCGCCTGCTGGGCGAGGTCGCCGGCATGGTGGGCTCGCTGCTCTCCACCGAGGGCTGCATCGAGCCTGATGATGACGCCAAGAAGCAGTTGAAGGATTCCGCTCCGGCAGTGCTCGACGCCGCCATTGCGGCGCTTTCCGACGTTGCTGAAGATGATTGGAAGACCGACT
>OKSD01001520.1_pt1 | contig 22627 bp, 24 predicted proteins | sample 1601221 | NCBI WGS metagenome assembly OKSD01 (sample SAMEA3541550, study PRJEB24748) | human gut metagenome | biome: human gut; feature: human-associated habitat; material: faeces | place: China | collected 2012
GCGAAAATCTCCAGCTCTGTGTGCTCATTGACACGCAGATCCAGCTTCCAATCCTTACGCTCCGGGCGATAGTTTTCTCTGATGACAGAGAAACCCAGCTTGTTCACATAAAAATCCTTAGCTGCTTCGTAATCAGATACGATAATTGCAATATGATGTATTTTTAATAAATTCATTTTTCTCACGCTCCTTGTCACATGCCGTTCATCCGCATCTTCTCTCAATGCCAATGCTAGCGAAAGTTCGTCCACAATATTTCGTAATAATTTAAGTGCCTGACACCAATGTTATGTATTCCTGTCTTCGTATCGTGGAATGCAATGTAAGTAGGTAATCAATCTGTTCAAATTTCTTTCTAAGATCATATCTAATTTTCACTCATCCCGCAGCAATATGCATTCACTTTTACTTCGTACTCTTTTGTTACTTATTTTCTTCGTTTATACGGATATCTAGGGATGAAAATATAATGAGGTCGGACCACAATGTGGTCAGCCTTGGAGTCATGTTTCTTAATAAATAGTACCTATTAAACGACCTCATCTTCTAGCATTTCTTTTAATCCTTCCAATAAATGTTGTGCTGTCACCTTTCCCATAACAATTGTTGCCACTTCATCCATTATTACACCATCATTATCATCCGTAAAATCAGGACTACGTTGTAACAATTTAATTATCAACTCATCTTTTTCAGAATCCATAGCACATGAAAATCCGTTTACATATTGTAACATCTTATTTACCTCTCTTTACATTTCTTGCAACTCAAAATTATTTATTATCTTTATTGTATTATTATCTAGATGATTTCTTTTAGAATTAAATTGAAGAATATTACTTTTACTAAATTTTTTATCATCATCCCTAGCAAATATATATTCCTTCTTCTGCTCTATATAGCATTCCTTTGATTTCTTAACTGGAGGTTTCAAATTAATATATAATTCTAACTCTAATTTCTCTGCAATTTCTAAAAGTGCCTTAATTGAGAAATTATATTCTCCACCTTCCCATCTTGATACCATTCCCTGACTAACTCCAAGATATCCTGCAAATTCTTTCTGCGACATTTTCAATTCCATTCTACGCTTAACAATAGATGCTGAAATCTTACCCAAATATCTCGATGCATTAATATCAGCAATTGAAATATTATCCTCAAACATATCTAATAAATCCGCTAATGAAGCGCTATTTTCCTTATTTTTTTTCTCCATACTATAAAGTTCTCCTTTTCTAGACTTCCTCAAATCTACTATCCAAAACCTTCTTATATTGAGTATAATCTGTTTTTTTCTTTCCTGCACGTTCATAGAATGCTACCAAAAATTTAGGTGTATCTTTTTCGTCAAATGCCATCAATAATCTAAAGTTAAAATTTTTTCCCGATAAATGCAATGAATAATAATCTCTATCTTGATTCTTTATTATTTCATTACTATCTGCTTTACATACATTTGTTCCCAGTTCCTTTAAAAAATTTAATTGTTTTACTAATAATGTGAAAATTTCTTTTTCATTACCCGTGGCATTTTTAAGTAACACTTGAAACTCATACATAAACTTGGGATGAAAAACATATCCCCTTTCCGAACATTCTTCCAAATTTTTAACCAGTTCCGCTAATACCTGTTTCTTATTCATATAAATATTCTGATTTGTTAATTATATTACTTATATGTAATATAATCAAGTCATTTCCTTCCTAATTATTATCTAGATTTTTATGTGAATCTCACACGACTAAAATCTTACGCTTCCCATCCACTTTAAACAATAAGACTAACTATCAATTGTTACCTGGTTTCCAGATATAGGTAGTCCTCCGCTTTTACATCTTATTTCACTATTTATTCGTTTATACGGATTTAATTGGTAAATTTTTATGAAAGCTCTTTTAGTGCTTCCAAATATCCGATCAACCTTTTCTGTGCATTTGTATCTAATTTTTGATATGTTTCTACCAGCATTCCAATTTCTGTCTCTTTACTAATCACATAAGTATTATTATCCCTGCTTCTGTTTCCTGCATGCTCTGCTCCTGATAACAGCTCATATGGTGTCACATCCAATACTTCACAAATGATCAAAATCTTATCACTTACCGGATTTGTTCTTTTTTTCTTCCAGTCACTTATTGAACTCTCTGCAATTCCTGTTCTCTGGGCAAATTCTTTCTGGCTCATTCCCTTTTCTTTTAACAATTCAAAAATCTTATCACTGATTGTTTTCATTTTTTCACATCTTCTCTCTTACATTCTTTTCATCTACCAGCAACTACACATAATGTAGCTGCTGGACACTTAATTGCTTTTATTATTCTCATAAGTTTATCACTTTACGAATAGTTTGTAAATGCGAATTTATCCGTTTATAAAAATTTAATGGTGCCTGTCACATTTTATATTTATAAACGGACAGGATATCAACGGCTGGCTTATCGGTTTCGTAGAAAATACAGATAATACATACTTTTTTGTCACCAACATTCAACGTGAAAAGCAAGCTACTGGTGAAAAGGCGACAGAAATCACCCTATCCATTTTATCTGACTTAAATATATGGAAATAGGCAAAAGCGGGAAAAAACCAATGGTTCTTTCCCGTTTCTTTACTTCCTTTTACTCTTTAAAATGTTTATAACGTGGATCTCTATTCTCATCTTCCAACGGATCCCTGCCACCATTTCCATAATTCTCATATCCAAGTTCCTCACTACCTCGAAAAATCAGATTCTTATACTCATAATAATACACTTGTTCTTGAAGGAAACTATTTACACTGGCTACCATCCGCACCCCATTCTGCACCACAATATGTTCCGGTGTATAAGTAAATATACTGATAAACAAACCTATCAAAATGACAACTATTCCTATCACCACTACGAAACCATACCATATTTTCTTTATGACGGAAAGCAGCCGCATTCCTCTTTTCCTGCCCCAAGCAAAGAAACTCTTGCTCAATTCCCAAATCAATAATAGGGATGATAAAATACCAAACCACATCAAGAATATATGTGGAAGACTTCGCAAAGTAGAGTCCGTTAATTCTTCTATTCCCCAAATTATCAGTTGTAAAAAAAGGAAAAAACCAACGGCAAAAATGACCACTGCTTTTTCATAAATCTGAAGAACATTTCCTGCTTTCCATCCATCACTCCATCTCACTTCCATATCAATCATTTGATCTTCTTTTCTCAATAATCCGTTTCATCTTTCATATCCCTTAGATATCTGCGATACAGCACGCCTACTTTGTCATATAGAAAATATTCATAATCGTCTGATTTTAAAATATCTCTACTATGATACACCGTTAGTGTCCCTGTTTCATTTACAAAATCTTTATCATTTACAATAGAAATTTTCACAAAATTCCATGCTAGATATAATACAATGCTACTGCAAAAAAGAAACAATATAAAATAGTAAAATATACTAAATATTCCCGCACTTTGCTTTGAAACAAACTTTTTCCCTAAAACAATTGTTCCGATAACAATTGCTATTTGCCACAAAACAATCAAGCTGCAACCGAAATTCACACAAAACCATGAACATAATTCTAAACCTGCAGGAACACGATAAATTTGCCATATGTAAAAGCATGAACAGACTAACAGACTCACAAAGCAAGTGTATCATTGCGGTACTGGCTGTGTCCGTTCCGTAGGACTGCCCTAAGTGTATCGGCTTCACCTTGTTCCTTTACCTCACTATTCAAAAATTTAATAGTGCCTGTCACCACTGTGGTCCGTAGTTTACTCTATTCCAATCTATTTCTTAATTTCGATGAGCCATTTTTCCTATGAACTTTTCCGTGATATTCTTTCCTAAATACTCTTTACTCCTCGCATCCTGTACCTGCTGATTTGTAATCATTTCTCCCGTACTAAGGTCATACCTTCTCACACGGTTATTATACACGAATGTAATTTTATCTTCCTCAAGAAATATATGATTAAGCCTTCTATTTATAAGACTCTGATATGGAAAACTTTCTAATACTGCAACAAATGACCAATCCTTTTTTTGTCGTTTGAAAAGGCATATATTTCCGATTAAATTATCCAATACCACCAAGATATACTCTGATAGAATAACTATATTCTTAGCGTAATTAGGAAGAATGACCTCGAACGTATCGTCAATCATCAAATCGTATGTTTGTCTTACTGTAACAGTTATCCCAGCATCTTGAAGAACTCTTGGCTTTACTTCTCTCTGAGGCAATGCAGGTTCATTGTTGACTTCTCTCGGTTTTGTCCAAATGCTATCTGTCCGAAAGACATTGTAATTCTTTATTTGCAAACGATTTATCAGGTTTGTCATGTTATGAAGATCGTTCAATCCGTAAATTCCAAAATACCAATGCGCATTCTCTGCTTTTTTCTTTACCTCAGCAAAATAGTCCCAATCGACTGATGAAATTGAATGTCCGATTACAACAATCTGCTTAATGTACGCCAATCCATCAAAGAAACCGCAATGGGCTTTTATAATTTCATGGCTGTCTTTGGTCAAATCTTTATCGTACTGTCCAATTAAACTAAGCACATTATCTTGCGCCACATCAATTACTGCCTGGCGATAAGTTTTAGGCTTTCGACTTTTCTCATACAAGTCTCCTGTCGCCCCCGGCTTGTGCCCAAGAATCAATTTTCCCTTCTTTTTTCTGCTTCCGTGAATGTAGCAGACATCCTTCACACCATATAGATTTTCAACGAATTCTGTATAGTTGAAATCAAGAACCTTTCCCCATGGATGAATTAGACCGATCAGCGGTCGTTCATCAGTTCCAATCTCAAGGTGATCAATCCATCTACGAAATGTCGGCTGAAGACTATTCACCAAATTAGAAATTGGTGTCGCCGCGGCTTCTAAAGCCATATAGAACTCAGCTGCTCCACTATCTTCATCATCGTAAAACCCGAAATTATCAAGCCACATATCAATGATATTTCTGCTTCCCATCAACTCAAGATTCAAAGTTCCAAGCGCATTCTCAAAATCTGCCCAAATGTCTTCCGACGTCAATGCAAGTTCTAGATCGTTTCGCAGGCTATTGTTCTTTCCAAGGCTATCACGGGAAGTTGTAATAGCTTGATGGGACTCTGTGCATCAAATCAAAGCCGTTTCCTATAATGTAAAGTGTGTCTACAGATGGAGTTATGTTTTCCATCAAAATTGGCTTGTACGCTTGCACTTCGGATTCAAATCTTTTTTGTTCTTGCTTTTTCAATTCCTTCCATTTTAAGTTTTCCGCCTGTTCCTGTATTTTGACCTGTTCCTCATGCCACTTCTTATTACATATGCGGCAGTAGGAATATTTAGTTTCGCTCAGAAATTGCTTTCCGCAAGATTTACAAATTTTTATTTCCATAAGCAATCTTCTACCACTTTCATCCCGAATGGATTTGACAGTTATTCACACACTGTCATATAATATAGTCGATTTTATGCGAATTAAAGGGTTTTCCGCTCGCCCTTTGGAATTCTTCACCCTATTTACCTTATTACAAATCGCTGAAAAGGTCTGCTTTGTACATGCCATCCACCAGCATCTTCTTGAAGCTGTCCTTTACTGCTGCGACATCTTCGTGATAGGTCATGCCATACCAGGTATCGTTTGTTTTCAATACTTTGACAGACATCTTTCCCTTCTCCAACAGTTCACCGATGAAGATAGGGATCAGATACTCTGCTTTCAGAGGATTATCCGGCACTTCCTTCTCGAAGAACTCCCTGAAACCTTCCTCCAGAACATCTAGAAAATCAGAAGTTAATCCCCACATATTCATGGAAACCAGAGAATCTACATCAATCACTTTTCCGTCTGCTTCTGCTCCGGTTGCGGTCTTCACAATATTCTTTTTCTCTACAACTTCGGTCAGATTGTTATCCTCATCCATCTTACAGATACCACGAGTCACACCACCGTTATCAGACAACGTATTTTTCAGCACAAATCCTGCCATACAAGGCTTTCCGCCATTCACCAGATACTCATGAACAGCCTTGAAACCTTCTTTGCCATAGTAATCGTCTGCGTTAATGACGATGAACGGAGTCTCAATCACGTTTTTCGCTGCAAGCACGGCCTGTCCAGTTCCCCAAGGTTTTGTACGGCCTTCCGGCAGAGCTCCCGGGATGTTGTTGATATCCTGAAATGCGTAGTCCACAGTTACATTATGAGAAGAGCAAATGGAAGCAATGCGATCACCAATAACCTCTTTGAACTCTTTCTCGATATCCTTACGGATGATGAATACTATACGGTTGAAGCCTGCCTCAATCGCATCATGGATTGAGTAGTCCATAATGATATGATTAGAAGCATCCACCGGCTCCAACTGTTTGATTCCTGTTCCAAATCGGTTACCGATTCCGGCTGCCATGATAAGTAATGTTGTGTTCATATCTCTCCTTATTGTCTTTATTTGGTCTGATCCCATAAATAATTTTATCTGATATTTTATCCCTCGCTTTACATCTGAAATAACAAAATATGTTTCTTTTGTATCCTTAGTCCAGTTTTGTATTGCTGCTCTTCTTGTAAAATAGCAAACCGTATGTCCATGTTTCCCACTCAAATATTCTTCGTGTACTTCTAGAGGCAAAGATTTTCCAACACATCCTTCTATATGATAATCAATAGCTCTTGTCTTTTCCGGATTGAATGTATAATCCTCTTTATAATCTCGCAAAATGTCTTCCGCATCTGCTATAACCTTACGATAGTCTCCCTCGTATAATAAATACGCCAATTCTATGACAGAAGGTGTATCAAACCCATCTACCACTAAAGTCGCCGGATAATTAAACATAATCGTGATTTGATATAACCCTGTAAAGAAATCTTTAAACATAGTCAATGCAATAAATTCTTTTGCTTTATTCTCTTGATCAAATGTCAAACCTTTTGCTTTATTATAGGCATTGGATAGAAAACTAAGGTTGTTTATGCAACAATTATGACTGTCATTATCCATATGGTCAATAACGTAGTCTTTTTCTTTCATCTCCTGACAAAATTCTTCGCCATACCATTTTTTCATGATATAAGAATGAAGCGTTCCTAATTTACTATTATATGGATATCGGTCATAACTCAATCCCCAGGTAACGCTCTGTATTTCATCAAGATAATCTTCTCTTACTGTCGCATATGCCTTAAATCCCCATTCTGGTCTTGTTATAGAAATAATATCCCCATCAATTTCAAATGTGTTTTTACTCATCCTTTTCGCCTCTTTCCCATCAGTTTCATCAACAAATTTGTATTGTTTGTTAATATACTGTTCTCTTTTTTTGCGATTTTTTCCTTTACTGTAAGACTGAATGTATCTCTCTTCCATCAGGTAATGTTCTCCAATGTCCACTCACTCCCCATGAAGGAGCTTTATATTGTCGCCCAGAGCCTTTTTTATTATATTTAATTATTCTCTTAATGGGGGCAGACCACAAAATCTGATATATTTCTACTAACAATCCGATTTCTGTCTCTTTACTAATCACATAGGTATTATTATCCCTGCTTCTGTTTCCTGTATGCTCTGCTCCCGATAACAGCTCATATGGTGTCATGTCACCTCCAGCACTTCGCAAATAATCAAAATCTTATCACTGATTGTTTTTCATTTTTCACATCTTCTCTCTTACTTTCTTTTCATCCTACTAGCAACTACACATAAAGTAGTTTCTAGATGCTAATTGCTTTTATTATTTTCATAAGTCTATCACTCTGTACATATTTTGTAAGTACGAATTTATCTGTTTATAGAAATTCAATAGTGCCTGACACCACTGTGGTCAACTTAAGAATTTTAGAAAAATTTTAGAATTTCTTCAGCCCTGATTTCATGGGCATTTGAAGGAATTCTTTTCTTTTTTTACAAAAAAGCACTTGACAAAACCTCCTAAAAGTGAGGTCACTTCGCGACCTATTAATTAAGGAATTGTTCGTCTCGCCACGAACTTTAATTACACTTTAGGAGGTATATCATATGAATCGAATTGACATCTGCAAAAATATCATCCAATCCATTAAGGATTATATCACAGCTCCAGAAAAACTGGAACCACATCGTGTAAAAAATCATTTTGTTCGCAAACGAAAACTTTCTCTTTTTCAGGTAATTATGTATCTGCTTTATACTTCAAAAGCCTCCATGTTTCAAAATCTTTCCCGTATTCGGGAAGATCTTGAATGCCTTGATTTCCCTGACATTTCAAAGCAGGCTCTGTCAAAGGCTCGCCAATTTATTAACCCTGCCTTATTTAAAGAGCTCTACTATTTATCAGTTGATTTATTCTATAAGCAGCTCCCATCTCGTAAGCTTTGGAATGGATATCATTTATTTGCCATTGATGGTTCCAAAATAGAATTGCCTAATTCCAAATCGAATTTTGAATTCTTCGGTGAAATGTTTGGATATCCTGATCCAAGCCGCCGTTTTACTATGGGACTTGGTTCCATTGTTTATGATGTTCTTGATGATTATATCGTCTATGCTTCTTTTCAGCGATATCTTGCATCTGAACGTTCTGCTGCTTTAGAACATTTGCATAATTTAGAAGATTTAAATATCTATCAAAACAGCGTTGTAATCTTTGATCGTGGCTATTATTCTGAAGATTTGTTTCGTTACTGTGTCGAGCATCAGCACCTTTGTCTTATACGCTTAAAACAGAATTATAACATTGCTAAGAAATGCTTTGGCGACATAATCACTGTTCTTCCTGGCAACACAAAAGACGGAACTGAGAATGTCAAGATAAGAGTCATCGAAGTTATTCTCAATGATGGAACGAAAGAGTATCTTGCCACCAATCTTTTTGATTCACATATTTCTCAACAGATGTTCCGCGAACTTTACTTCTATCGCTGGCCAGTCGAAACAAAATATAAGGAATTGAAAAGTCGTCTTGCTATTGAAGAATTTTCCGGGGCAACAACCACTTCGGTACTTCAAGAATTTTATATCAACGTACTTCTCTCAAATCTGTCATCTCTTATTAAGAATCAAGTTGATGAAAAAATTCAGATTACCGCTAAAAGTACGAATAAGTATCGATACCAAGCAAACCGGGCATTTATCATCGGACGTATCAAAACAATAGTTCCTAAAATCTTGTCTAATCTTTTCGATTTATCTGCAATTGATAGATTATATAAGGACTCTCTCCGATGCAGATCTCAGATTATGCCTGGAAGAACATTTCGACGAAAAAAGAACAAAGCAATAGGCAGAACACATTTTAACAACAAAAAAGTCGCATTCTAATAATCAATAGTTTTTAACATGGCTTTTCCGTGAAGCTCTATTAAAGTACGTCTTCTTTTCTAATCTACTTTCCTCTTTTCCCGATTTCACACCATTGGCCATTGCTCTGACCAGGCACTTGTCTTAAGTTGACACTAGGTTGACCACATTGGTGCCTGTCACCAATGGTAAGGTTTCACCTCTTACTTCAAGCATTCCCTTAGACACTTCGGTATTAATCGGTATCATTCGCATTCCTACTCCAGCCGCAAGAATTACAGCCTGTTTTGGTCTATTCTCTGTAAATGACTTTTCTGCCTTTTCAGTCATTCTATAATCTGCATTCAGATAACCTACTTTCACAAGTTCTGCGAGCGAAGTATTCACTTTACCAAGTGAATAACCAGAAGCTTCTGATAACTGTCTCTGATTTTCATAGTTTTCTTTTTTTATAATGTTCAGTAAATCGTACTTGCACTTGTTCATGTACTCACTACTTTTGCTTTTTATGAACGTTTGTTAGTATAACACTTTTGTTTCCATAAGGCAACAGCAAGAGCGAAAAGTTTATTTTGATTAAACTTTTCGCTCTTTCGCTTTCCCTCATTATTATATATTAACTTATATCTTCTTTCCCTGTTATTACTCTTTTTTATAAATATTATATGAGTGGTAAGGATGTCGCTCTTCTTCTGGCGGTAACTCCATGTAATCTCCATAAGAAACTTTTAATAAATTATCCCAGCCCTTAGGTATATACAAACTTAATCCTTCAAATTCTGTTTTTATTTTATCTTCAAACCATTTCTTTTCAAATAATTGTGGCTCATTTTCTAAACTCCATGCTGGAATTCCTATATACTTATCTTTTTTGTCAGTATTCTTTTTTATATAATCAGCTATTTTTTTATCAATTTTTTTATGATAATTTTTTCCATACACAATATGTGCATACCCCCATACAAATGGCCTTACAATTTTCAATATAACATTTCTTCCAGATGGATTATTATACGCAGAATAAATTCTATTCATTCTCTTGCAATTTTTAAGAATTGATGTTGCTTGATTTTCATTTTCTCCATAATTATCTAATGGATAAATATCAATAAAAACGCCAATTTCTACGGGCTTTTCATAACTTGTTGTTTCATAAATAAAATTTGTATTTGAGAATCTAGCCATTCCATAATAATAATTCTTTGTCACTTCTCTATTATTTATTTCATATGGTTTAATGTCGGATTTTTTTTCCACACAGTATTTAATAAACTTCTCGTAATCTTCTCTTGGCATCCATACATCGGCATCATCATCCCAAGGTATAAAACCTTTATGTCTAATTGCTCCTAAAAGTGTTCCGTATGCAAGATAATACGTTAAATCAAGTTTTTCACATAAATCATGAAATTCTTTTAATACAATAACAGTTTCATCATGTATTTCAGTTAATGTTAATTTTTTCATTTTTATATCCATTCCTTTCACGCTGCTCAAAGCAGAAAACGTCATGAAAAAACGTTGGCTTGTTGCAGTTTTCTTTTGATAATTGATTCCATAGGGATATCCAGCACACTACAAATCACGGGGAGGTAAGTGGGCTGTCCGTTCATTGGATGACCGTATTTTTATATGTCTGAAAGGAGTCCCTATGGCTTTAAAAATTGTGTATCAAATCTGTTGTGGTGTTGATGTTCACAAAACTTTTGTTGTTGCCTCCATCGCTTCCACTAACAAACAGGTGTTACCACCTAAGCGCCATCGTTTCTCACCCTTCACACAAGGGTTAAAGGAATTGTTACAATGGCTACTTGACAATCATTGTAAGAATGTCTGCATGGAATCTACTGGTAAATACTGGATTCCTATTTACAATGTTCTGGAAAAAGATTGCAACATTGTTCTTGCTCATCCTAAATATGTTAAGGCTAGCCGCGGAAAGAAAACTGACAAGAAAGATGCCAAATGGATTGCTGACCTCTTTAAACATGATCTCGTTGCCGGTAGCTTTATTCCACCCGCTGATATCAGACATCTTCGTGATCTGATACGCTATCGTTTTAAACTGACCTGCCTTTTTTTATATAGTTCAAAATATTCTCTCTTAATAATTTTGATACAGCCATTAATATTACTAAATAAATAACAGTCACAATGATAAAAAACATTACCAACATAAATAGCTCTACCAATATTGATGTATATTTAATTCTCGAACACAGATAATAACAAGGAATATACACCAGAGATACAGTTACAATCTTTATCATCCCCATGTATAATTCTTTAGAATCAAAATATTTATTCTTAGAAGTATACTTTCTTATCAATAACAAATCAGAAAATACTGAGGCCAAAGCAGTAGCTAAAGCCAATCCTCTTTCTTGCAAAACATTTATAAAACATAAATTCATAATCACATTCGCAATTACCGTTATAATGGAATTTATTGCAGGAGTTTTCGTATCTAATTCCGCATTATAAATACGAATCCAAACTGACTTGAGATTAAATCCAATGATTCCCAATGCATAATAACACAATACAATTGATGTTGTATTAACCGAATGTTCATCAAATGCTCCTCTTCCAAACAAAATTGATACAATTGTATTGGAAAAGAAAATTATTGTATAAAAAATAGGAAGTAATATTGCTAACAATATCCAATTAATCTTCTTTATTTCATTTGCTAGTGACTCTCTATCTCCTTGAGCAAATAAAAGACTAAATTTTTTAAATAAAACATTAGCAATTGTAGCACCTAAAATAGATGTTATTAAATTTATTATTTTTGTTGCATAATTCATTACTGAAATTGTTCCAACAGAAAGCCTGGAAGCAAAATTCTTATCAATAATTTGATTTATTTCAGCAATAATATCCGAAATAAATACCGGAATAATACCAGTAATCATCCCTAGAAGATATTTATTTTTCAAAATAATTCTACGTTGTATACAATAATCATCACGTCGTGCTGAAATATATGTAATCAAAGCATAAAAAACATTTCCAATTACAACAGACCAAGCTAATAACTTTATATCTTGTTTTCCCTTTATAATCAATGCCGCAATTATTGTTAAATTAATAACGCATCCATATATCGTCATATTAGAAAATTTATTAACTATTTGTCCATATGCTTTAAACAAACTTCCCAAGAAAATAGGCATAATAGATAAAGAAATAATTCTTAATAAAGATGCTGTTAAATTAATTGTTTGTTGATCTAATCCTGTAGCAAACAGCATAACCACATATTCCGGAATCAACTCAACTAATGTCGTTATTACTATCCCCAATAATAGCATTAATGAGAATACACTTGTATTATATTTTTCTAATTCTACTAAATCATTAGTTTCTTTTTTTACTAAAAAAAATGTTGGAATATATATTGTGGCAATTGCAAAACTAAACCCTGACACTAAAATATCTGGTATTGACAATGAAACAATAAAAGCATCTCCTAGCGATGATGTCCCGAAAACCGAAGCAATCAATAGTTCTCTCACAAACCCAAAACCTCGTGCAAATATAGTAGCCAAAACTGCTATTCCCACGCCTTTTAAAGTTGCTTCACTTCTTCTTTTTTTCATCCTTAAAACAGCCTCCTATTGTTTTTCGAATATACTTTTTTCTCTCTCATCAGTACTTTTTGATAAGGCTGATAACAGAATTAAAGCAAACCATAAAAATGTGCTACGCGTTGCGCTTAAATTAAAAACACCTATAAGAATTCCAAAAATAATCCCGTAATAAGCATAATTCTTATTTTTAATTATTCGTTTACATGAATTCCAAATCAAAAATAAAAACAGTGAAAATCCTATCAAACCTTGATCCACTAAAAAATCTAAATATGTATTATGTGTAACAGCCGAACTATTTCCACTTACATTAATATTTCCAATTCCATATCCATATATCGGTCTTTTAACAAAAAGAGAAATTGCATTCTTCCACCACAAAAATCTTCCTGTTACACTTTCATCTCCAAAACCATTTACAAAATATCTATTCCAATACCATGTAATATTCGCTGAAGCTCCTGCCATCTTCTTTTCTAATACAATTATTATAACAATTAGTATAATTGGTGCGATAAAAACATAGATAGCTACTTTTAAAACTTCTTTTCGTGTTTTACCTAATTTTTTAATATAGAAAAAGAATGTAATAGCACATGCTAATCCACAAAATAAAACCGCTGCTCTAGATGCTGAGAAGAAAAGTCCAACGATTATAAGTAATAACATTGCAACATATTTAACTTTTATTTTCATAGATGTTTCATTTAATATAAAACACCAACAACAAATTGCACCTAACATTAAAAATATACCTACAAAGTTTTTATCAATTACTGCTCCCACCAAACTAGTATACCAAATTTTTTGCACGAAAATAAAATACAATGAGACAATACAATCTATAACAATTAATCCTTGGATAACTAATTTTAATTGATTTGCTGTATATTTCACATGAGTCATCGAAAAATAAAACAACAATATTACTAAATAATAAAGCACTCTTACAAAAGATTGGTTAGTAATTAATTTCGGACTAATAAACATATTATGTAATAATGCAATCATCGAAACTAACATATATAAAACAACAACCATAATCTCTTGCTGATTTATTTTCATTCCCCCAAAACAACAGTCATATAAAAATGTGATTAGAATTAATGGTAAAATAGATTGAATGCTGAAAATCCCATCACTTGCAAATAATAAAAAAACTGGAATTAAAAATAATATCGTAGTCTTAAACTTTTGTTCCATACTACTCCTTTTTTCTATCTATACTATTTCTTTATAAAAAGACATTATTTTGTATTCTATATTTTCATAGATTTTGCTAGATACAATAAATTTATCTAAACTATTTCTTCTAATAAAATCTATAATACTTACTCTGTAATAAAATTCCTGATTGCTTTGTTAAATGTCCTGCAATTATAAGCAACATACATATTATTCTCAGCAATTCGAAATTGCTATCTCGTATTTTTTCTGATTTACTCATATTTCTGTTCTCTATTCAAATAAAAATTTTGTAATTGTTCAACTGTTGATTGCATATCAAATCCCTTTTCCACCAACATCGTTTTATTCGAATTGCGTTCTTGTTTACTTTCTATTATTTTTTTTATATTCAAGCACCATTCATGTGTACTCACTATATCAGCCCAGTATACTTTATCAGTAATATCTGCCTCTGATGTTATTCTTTTTGAAAGAATAACTGGTAAACCAGCGCACTGAGCTTCAATAGCAGATATAGGAAAACCTTCATAATATGATGGCATAAGATAAATATCCATTGCTTGATAATAATCTTCTGGATTGGAAACTGCTCCGGTAAAAATCACTTTATCATCTATCCCATACTCCGTAGTTTTTGTTTTGACATCTTCCAACAATTCCCCATCACCAACTATCAATAATTTCACATTAGGTATATTTAAATCTTTAACAATATCTAACAACAAAAGAGGGTTCTTTTGCTCAGTCACACGTCCTAAACTTCCTAATACCACGCAATCTTTTACCTTTATTTTTTCTCTAATCCTTTTTCTAACTTCTAAATTATAATCAAACTTTGAGGTGTCTATCCCATTTTTTACATACTGTACACCTTTAGTATCTCCAAACAACCAATTAGCTGCTGTATCTGAACAAGAAAATTTAATAATATCATCAAATTTTAGTAATTTTCGATTAATTCGATGAAGAAAAACAATTATTTTATTATCTCTACTAGAATTATGTGAATGAACTACAATTGTCGGAACTTTCATTTTTTCACAAACTCTAATTGCACCTATATCAGATAATGAATTCTTATGCAAGTGAACCACTTGATAATCATTTTCTTTTAATATCTTGGACAACTCTTTCTTGGCTTTTAAAGGATGTTTTTTTCTATCTGGTAATTTATAAATTTTTGCACCTAATTCTTTATATTTGTAATCAAAATCTCTCTCTACTTCGCCATATTCAATAAAATCAAATTGAACTTTTTCTTTATCTATAAGTCGATAAACATTCAAAAGAAATGTTTCGATTCCTCCCATTGCAGTATCAATGGAAATATGCAATACTCTCATTTAATATACTCCTACCTCACGATATATCGAATCTATTACTTCTCGAGATTGACAAGTATTAAACTCTTTTGCTTTAATTATACATCTTTGCTTTGTTTCCGACTTCTTCATTAAATCAAAACATTTTTTTATTGCATCTGCAAATGCGTCTTCACTTTCTGGATTCGCCAAATACCCCGTCTTTCCATCGATTACATAATCTTTTATCCCTTGGCGCGATGCCCCTACAACTGGAATTCCTGATGCAAGCATTTCAATTCCCGATAATCCTAATCCTTCTTTAAAGGAAGGTAATGCACCTATATCAGCACATTGACATATTTCTGGAATATCTTTTCTAAATCCTAAAAAGCTAATTCTAACATTTAATTGATTTGCAAGATTTTGTAGCTCTTCCTTTTTCCCTTTTTCAGTAACTTCTCTTCCACAAATTGCATACAAAATACTCACATCTTTTATTTTGCTAATTGCTTTAATAACAATTTGATGATTTTTATTTGTATTTAATTCACCAATTGACAGTATTACTTTATCTGTTGCATTGAAACCTAATTTTTTTCTATATTCATTACGTTCTATATGCGAATTAGTAAAACGTGTAACATCTACTCCTACTCCATGCATCATTTTAACTATGTCGCAATTCATCTTACTCGCATTTTGGTAATCTTCATTACATATTGTAAGAATAGCATCCGTATATTTAGAATAAAATTTCTCAATCTTTTTAAACACTCTTGCTTTTTTTCCGTTATTGCCATCATAAAATGGAAATCCATGTGATGTATATATCACTTTCAACCCTTTTTTTCTATACTTTTTCGCACATTGTCTAGCTAAAACTGCTGCTATTGTACTATGGCAATGAACTAAACTGTAATTACCTTTTTTTATAATTTCTTTTAATGCAATATAGGATTTTAAAATTTCCTTTAAATCCAAATTACGAATAGGAAAGGATATATCAAATACTTTATTACAATACTTTTCAAAAAAATTTTCAGTATTAGAATCTGGATATTTCGTATTGCAAGCAACATCAATTTGAAATCCATTTTCTTTTAATAATTCAACATCATTCTTTAAAAATAGAGTAACCAATCCTGAAGAATTCGAAACAATCAATGCTTTTTTCATCATTTTCCCTCCATTTGTGCAGCAATATCTGCATCAACAATTTCTTCACCCGTTTTGACTTTTAATTGTGCTTTGCTTTCTTCACTTAATCCGTTATTAACAATACAGTTCACATCACATGTACTACATTTATCTAATTCTTCGCTTGTTACTTTTCCATCTCTTAAATCTCGAACAACTTTATTTTCATACATTGAATATCTACCACCAAAAGCACTTTTAATTTTATGAACAAAAACCCACCACGCTGGTTTCCAAATATACTTGTGCATCGCAGGCGAAACCGATCCTATCATCCAACAATCTCGATTGCAGTGTCTCACTTTTTTTCTAACTATTTCAGCTTCTGTTGAATTCCATAGCTCATCCCATGTTTGAGTATTCAAATTCCCCATAACTTCCTTATCTTTTGTCCCATTGCATGGCATAACATCACCATATGGATCAATAAAAAATGTGTCAAAAGACATATCACAAGGAAGTAATCTTTTTTGACCATAAATATAGTTTATTAGTCCATGATTAAAATACGCTCTAAACCATTTTTTTGGACTTTTAGATTTTAATAATTCATTAATTAATTTTTCAAAATTTTCAGCTACCATCGGACGGTCATGAATAATATTTTTAGCTTCTACAAAATAAAAACTATTATGTAATGAAGCTGTTGCGAACTCCATTCCCATTTCATCAGATATTTTATATAACGGAACTAAATCAGGTGCATTCTTATCTTGAACTGTCATTCCAAATCCTACATCTTTCATCCCCATCTCTCTTAGTTTTTTCAGAGTTGTATATCCTCTGTTGTAACCATCGTTTAGCCCTCTAATCTCATTATTAGTTTGTTCAAGACCTTCTATAGAAATGCGAATACCAATTTGTGGAAATTCTTTAGCCAACTCAACAATACGATCTGTAAAGAATCCATTTGTAGATATTACAATACGATCTGATTTTTTATACAATTCACGTACAATATCTTTTAAATCCGTTCTAATAAAAGGTTCTCCTCCAGTAATATTAGTAAAATACATTTTAGGTAATTTTTTTATAGTATCTATTGTAAGTTCTTCTTCGGGTTTTGAAGGTGCCTTGTATCTATTACACATAGAGCATCTTGCATTACAACGATATGTTACGATTACTGTTCCATTTAATTTCTTTTCTTTAGCCATTTTCTTTTTCTCCCTTGTATACTTTTATTGTCTCTTCAACTACATTATCCCAATTATATTTAGTACAGATAAAATCTGCTGCTTGCTTCTTATACTTTTTAATTTCCTCTTCATGACTTAACAACCGTTCTATTTTTTTCTTCAAATCATTCACATTGCCTTTTTCGAAAGTAACTGCCTTATCTTCAACTACTTCTGCACATTCTGATATATTTGAAGTCAAACAACAATTTCCATAAGACATTGCCTCTAATAATGAAAGTGGCATTCCTTCAAGATCTGAGGGTAAACAATAAATTAATGCATTGGAATAAAGTTCTTCCAACATCTTACCTTGTACAAATCCTGTAAAAATAATTCTTTCATCCTCAGATGCCATTTTTTTTAGCCTATTCATATAGGTTGACGTATCAGAGCTTCCAACTGCAATTACCAATTTTTTATCAGTATCTATCCTTTTAAATGCTTCTATTAGATAATGCTCCCCTTTTTCAGGTACTATTCGCCCTAGATAAAGTATATAATTGTTCTTTTCTAATCCAAAGTGTTTTATCTCATCTGCCTCTACTATAGTTGGTGCGTTAACCCCATTAGATATAAATTGCGTTTTTCTTCCATATTCTTTTAAAAAATATTCTTTCACCCCTTGACTTAAAACCACAATTTCATCCGCAAATCGAACAGCATTTTTTTCTCCTGTCTTAATGTACCAGGAGGCAAATCTCCCCCATTTAGCTCTTTCCCAATCTAGTCCATGAATAGTAACCACGACTTTTTTTCCAAACCACTTGGGTATAAATGCAAAAAATGCTGGACCTTCTGCATGAATATGAACTATATCATATTTACCAACTCCTGCTTTTATACAAGCAAAAAAGGATGATGACATAGCAGCAAGACCCTTTTTATCTATAGTAAACACTTCTTTAATTTTTATGCCTTTATATTTATTTATTCTTTCTATCTTGCCTCCTGAAACATGTTTTCCCTTTCTATTAAAACATGTCACATCATATCCTAGTGTGACCATTCTTTCACACAATTCTTCAACCACAATTTCTATTCCGCCTTCTCTTGATGGAACTCTTTTGTGTCCTAACATTGCTATCCTCATGTTCCCCTCCGCGTTATATAATAATTAAACTTTTATTGTAATTTTCCCATTCTCTTTCCGTACATCAAACACAAGTGGATGCCTTTTCCCCCACTCTGGATTTTCTTCTTCCTTTTCATTCCATTCCTTCCATTTCTGAATAAATCCATTGTGAATCAGATTCTCCGCTGCGAGTCTTGCTTGTACCGCTTCGTCATAATTGTCAAAGAGTCCAACATAATAACGTTTTCCTTTGAAGCCTATGTCCACGCGATACTTATCGCAATCCTTCAGCTTAAATACACCTCTGAAGCCACTCATGTTGTCTCTTCTACTTTTTCTCTTTTCCAGCACCTCAACACAGGTTCCGTCCACAAGATGTCGTCTTTGTGCAATTTTTTGACGATTTTTTTTCTGTAAGCAGCCACAACTATGACATGTTCCTTGTATAAGTCTTGCCGCTGGTACATCAACTTCATTCCCACAGTCACATACACAATGCCAATAGACTGAACCCCTACCATCTCTTTTTTTTGTCATATCCTTAACTGTCAGCATGCCGAACTTTTGGCCTGACAGATCTTTTGGTTTTCTTCCCATAGACCTTCATCCTTTTCGAAAAAATTTCGTAGAGTAGATTACTCTACGAAATTTTATGGAAAACCTTGAAAATCAAGGGATTCCAGATATCTGACCAAAAATTTGACGGTAAATAAATGCTGTAAAATTTTTAATTATGATTAATTTTTAAATACATGTGATTGTAAAAGCACGAAACGGCTTGGATAATTTAAGATAAATATTTTTTAATTTCTGATCTGATAGCTTGTAAATTGACTGACAATTGACCATAAATTTGACGGCGAATAGATAAAAATCCATTCAAAAAAGGAAATTAAAATGATGAAAGTGTCTATTTTTCGATTTTTTTTGCTAAGAGATTGTATAAATTTATGAAATGAATGTATATACATTGACAGAAATGTTTGAAAAGAGTAGACTATACATGATAATTATACTAAGATTTGAAACAATTCAAAGAAAAAGCGTATTTCGTAGAGTAATCTACTCCACGAAATACGCTTTCTTTTTCTATTCTGAACTTTTCTCTTTTTCCCCATACACCTCAAAGAAACTGCCCCGGATTATAAATACAATTATTTCCACACGGCTGACCATCAAAGATTTTCTTATTCAATTGATCGATATATCTCCCTGTCTCTTTTTCTTCTCTTTGATTCTCCTCCAGAACCCCCAGCGCAGCCTTCAGATTCCGAATATCCCGGATCATATCTTCCACATAATTTCCTCGTCCAACCAGTTTCAGATGGGTAATCCCTGCCGCCTCCAGCTGTGGCAGCGCACACAGAGCACATCCACTCTTCCCGCAGAGATATTGTTGTTCTTGTTGCTCTTCTATCTCCAATGTTCTTTTTATCACTCGTTCCATACGCTCTTCCATCTCAGCATCTCCCCAGTAAGTCGTCCTGCACAGATAGCCCATCTCGTCACAGTGAAGGGAATTGCAGAATGCTCCTGTGAACTGACACAATTCGTTCAATGCAAAGGCCTCGAATTCCAGTTTTTCTGCATTTACAGCTTCTATCATCTGCCGCATCGATGCAACTGTATTTTTCCTGTGAAAGATTACCCTGTCGATTCCCATTTTCTGGAAAACTTTGATTGCCTCCCGGTTCATTTCTCCGGCTTCACCGCTGAGATGGATCTTACAGGATATGCCTTTCTGTCTCAAGTACAAAATCAATGCCGGATTGGCAAGGATGAAGCTGTCGAATCCGATTTTCATACACTGTTTCACAATGTCTGCAATCTCTTCATATTGTTCTGGAATATAATAGAGGGAATTCATCGCGATATGCACCGGCTTTCTGTACTTCCGGATCATTGCTGAGAGGATTTCTAATTCGCTGAAAGAACCGAGCTGCACATTATAAGCCAGCACTTCCCTGCGGTTCAGTGGAAGTACGGTTCCGTATTTTTTTGTCCAGTTATATGGCACATATCCGCAGAACAACTCGTCTGCTCCTGCCTGGACATATGGAATATATTCATCCACAGAGCCAAGTCCTGCAACGATTTTCATCCTTCGCTCTGCTTTTTCTTTTTCATTCTGTTTTCTTTTCTGTGTCTCCATTCTTCCATCATCCTTCTGTTTTTCACATTTCACAATAGATTGACCACAAGACGGTTCCATTTTATTCCGAGTTCTCTCTTCAACTGCTCCGGTTCATCCAGCAGATGTTTATCCAATGCGAACAGACTGTTGTATTTTCCCTTCATATATAAATGCTTTGGATAGAAGAAGCTATGTTCCAGACACGGTGCCGGACATTCCTGTCTCTCCCTTTGTTTTCCACGTTCACCGTGTTCCAGTACAGCGCAAAGTGTACAATAGCTCGACGTATTTGTCTGATAGAACGGCACATGGAGATGGTTCTGCATCTTTTTCGGTATTTCCTGTGTATAGCCGCAGCTTTCCCACTCATAACAGCTGATTCCAAAGCTTTCTTCCAGATAGGTGCGATAAAATCCTGCATTCAGATTATTCTGTTCCAACAGCGTCTTATCTCCCATCTTGTAGGACATTCTTGGATCTTTCTTCCGCTTATTTAAGAGCGTCCCAAGACACGGGATCAGATGTTCTGTCCGCTTCACAAGATGTGCCAGTCCCCAATCATTGACTACACCTGCGGCTGATAAACAGCCGGATGATGTCGATCCACACGTAAACGAGCGGTCGATTCCCCGCTGCACGCTCACTTTGAAATCAAACGAACTATTCACACGTACAATCGTCTGTGAAGGAGCATTTCCGAAGCGTATCACCTGCTGGTCGGAGTCGGGAGCAAAAATATTTCCCTCCTGCGTCACTACAATTTTCTGTTCGCTATTACCATCGCTCACGGTCACCTGCGTGGCACGTGACGTATATTCATAATTGGCTCTGGCAAGCAAAGTTATCTTTTCGTTTGTCACTTCGATTACCCTGCACCAGTCCGCACCCGAAACGGCAGTCAGTTCTCCGGTAGCCTGCAAAGCCACTTCCACCGTTCCGCCTCCGGCTGCCAGATCGACGTCCGCATTCATGATGCGGAAGCCTTGTGCCGTTTCATCGTTTTCCTTGTCGCACGCTGTCATCAGCAAACAGCACGCAGATAATAACAGTATAACTAACTTATTCATCATATCATTCTTCTATTGTTTTTTTAATCAACCTGATTGCTGCAACTGCATCCGTGTATCCCATGAAAGAGGCCTCCTCATCCTGCGAGTCGTACACACCGAAGATAAATCCGGAGATTTCATCCATCCACACTCCATTGTCCACCAGATAAATGCCGTCGGTGGTAGGATAACTGATAAGACCGATTGCCGAACTGCGCAAAACATAATCATTCATCAAATCCCACATAGCCAGATACACGTAACCTCCCTGTACTTTCTTCAAAAATTGCGGCAAGATGGAAAGTCCGCCACGCGGCTTGTCATAAGTTACCAGAATGTCATATTCGAGTCCTTTGAGCCAATAGCTCTTGCCGTCCTCGTCCTTCACCAGTTGAATCTCCTGCGAAGCCACTTCCATCTGGTTCGTCGCATCGTTCAGACGATAAAAATCCATCTGGTAAGTGCCTGGATAATAGTCGTAACTTTGATACCCGGCAGTATAGACACCCGCCAGTTTCACCTCCGTAGCTCCTTCGTCGGTACAAACAAAGCTGATCTCCTCGTTCTTCCAGACAAAATTCTGCATGGTTTGTCCGTCTATCGTCACCGGTTCGTGAAAACGCATTCCGTCGGT